>JACCDZ010814159.1_pt1 | contig 11873 bp, 13 predicted proteins | sample 7449551 | NCBI WGS metagenome assembly JACCDZ01 (sample SAMN15323452, study PRJNA562643) | freshwater metagenome | isolation source: river surface water | place: USA:Blue River Watershed | collected 2017-08-18
CTTGATAATAATATTGACCATCGCTTTGTTTATCCTCTTCTCTTGCCTCTCCTCCAAAGCTGATGAAAACTACATCATACCCTAGTTCTCTTAATATCTTAGCATTATTTAGTACACGAGCTGCTGCCGCATCACCAATCGGAAAACGAAATGCTCCCGTGTAAATAATTTTTTTATTCATATATTGAAAATTTTCCTAATCTCTATTTCTTTATATTTCCCTTTAAGATGCCCTATTCCTAAAGAAATAGATTTAAGCTTTTCTAACAACTCATCCGATGATTTTACAACTTTACATGGATTGCCTACAGCTAATAAGTTATCTGGAATATCTTTAGTTACCACAGAACCTGCACCAATTACAACTCGATTTCCTATCTTAACTCCAGGCATAATAATTGTTCTAAATCCAGTGAATACGTCGTCTCCTATTGATATTGGCTCAGTTATTTCTAAAGTGGGAGCTTCAAGCTAAAAATCTAATATTATAAATATACTTATTAGTATATAAACTCTTACTCCAATATTGTTTTATATTCGTAAAGAGCATTTTCTTTATTTCCCATAAAAACAACAAAATAAGAATACAACAAAAATAAAAAAGTGACAATTAAATAGCTATATTTTATTTTAGAAATCTTACTTCTATTTATAAAAATAAAACAACTTAATATTAAAAAAGGAGCAAAATATTGACTCATTCTAAAATTTAAGGTGCCTAAAACCAGTGAAAAGAAGAAAAGCATCGATAACTTAATAATAACAATATCTCTATTTGACAACGAAGTTTCACGTAATAATACAAATGATAATGACATTACTATAAGCACAAAAACATACATTAATTTACTTCGTTCGTAGGCGTTTTCTTCTGCCATTTCAGTGTATGTTGAATATCTATCAAAGTAAACATTAATAAATGAAGATGCAGAATCCAAGAGAGAAGTAGACGAAACCGTAATAAAAAACAAAAAAAACGAACCCCATAAAAACATATCTCTCTTACTAAACTTATTTGGTGTAGCCACAAAATAGGCTAATGGCATAAAAAACAAAACACTATTATGAAAAAAATATGCCAAAACAGTTAAGAGGATATAAGGTTTTATTTTTCGTTCAATTATTAGAGGTACTGACAAGGTCATTATATTAATTGCAATCGCATTTCTAAGTCCACTGATTTGAAACAGGAGCATTTTATCTACACTTATAGCCAACAACACAAAACCGAGCCAATAATATTTTGAAGGAATAAATCTCTTAAACAACCAATAATAAGTAACACAAGTAAATGCAGATAAAAAAACTAAAAGAAAACGATACGAAGGCATAATGTAATTTAGCAATACATAACCTTCTTCCATTCTAGATTCAAAATTAGAAGATTTATAATAATTTTTTATTTCATAAAATGCATCTTCATAAGCCTCATAATCAAATCCATTAGCCCTAAGAGATGCATATAAAAAAATCAATAAAAATGAAACAATTAGCTTAGTCCTATCAAAATTACTCGTTGATATTGGAATAAAATTAATTAAAATTATTGTTAAAAATAAGCCCCAGTATATTGCCATTTATTTTTTATATTTTTTAAAAATTGATAAAATTTCATCTATTGACATTCTTTCAGAAGGATTTTCAAACAAAAACTCTTCATGCTTCAAAATTTCCTTTACTTCCCATTTAAACTTAATTAAACGAGCAGGCACACCACCATAAATAGCATACGGAGGAACATCACTAACGACAACAGCTCCTGCAGCTATTATAGCTCCTCGTCCTATAGTCACTCCTTTTAAAATTGTAACATTAGCTCCTAGCCAAACATCCTGCTCTATTTTGACATCCTTATCGTAAACTGTTATATCTGTCGATATTACTAATTTATCCTTCGATATATCTAACATATACTGCCCCACAACGAAAGCATGATCTCCTGAAATAATAGTTAGATTAGGTCCTGAAAATGTATTTTTCCCTATGTTTATTTTTGCTCTTGTGCTAAAAATGGTTGCACCAGCACCAATATTTGCTCCATCTTCTAGAAATAAATTTTCAGAACCCAAAATCAAAAAAGGATACTGTATAATAGAGCCAACACCGCTACCTCCTAATCTTTTACTTATCCACATAGACATATAAAGACTATGTATAATTTTAAATTTTCTTAAAATCTCACCAAAAATTATTATAATGATTTTTTTCATTTCATTGAAAATTATTTGACTATCTTAGAGTCAATTTATAATAAATTGGACGTAAAATCCACTTTACTGTTATTATTATATTATTGATAAAAATGTGAATCTTGACTTTAAACCAATTAGGCTCAATCAATGTATTAAAGAATTTAGTTTTTTTTGCGTAATTATAATACTCCTTTACAAATGGATGTTTACAATCTTTCTGCCAAGGTTTAGGCTTGGAGACATAGTGAATTACAACTGGAGTTCTTCTATAAATTTTCAGTTGATTTTTATATTCTGAATAATCATTAATTAATTCTCCATTGAAAAAACCTTTAATTGAACGGGAATCAGGAAAGAAAAAATAATGTAACATATTCCACTTGCATGGTAATGTAAAGGCTTTGTTATAAAGAACAGCATTTAAAGCATCCTGATCATGCATCAAAATAGTTTCATAATTAGAAGTTAAGTAATTCAATAATTTTACTGAAATGGCATTCTCTCTCCAATATTTTAAGTTCAATAAAAGCACACCAGCGTTGAAATAACCAAATTCAACAGGATATTTCAGTCTACTGGCATCTTCAATCTCGTTCCACATTTGATGAACAGCACCAATTGCATAATTATCAATATTAGTTTCCAACAAATCCTTCAAAGATCCCCTGACTATTATATCACAATCTAAATAAATAGCTTTATCAATATGTTTTGGTAATATTTCAGAAACTAACAATCTATAATAAGTAGCTGGACTAATATGGGACAAGTTATCATTTTTAGGCATTGGTAGTCTAGATATTATCGCACTGTCTACCTTAATATAATTAAAGATTCCTCCTTTTGATTCTACTTCATCCTTTAGTATCATTTGATTTATTGCGGTCAATCCTTCTGATAAAATCCAAAAGACAACTCCATCATTATTAAGCAACACCGAACTCAACATTATACTGCAATGCTGAACAAAATTATCATCTGTAGAACAAACAATATTCATAATCTAAATATTTTTTAACATTAAAGTTAAGATTAACTATTTTTAGGCAAGCGATGAAATCAATATCTACTGCTTTTCATAAAAAAATAAAGATAACCCTTAATCAAATATTCTAGTACTTTGGACCTATAAAACACCCATTGACCATTATATAAAGTAGGAGTGCCTCCTGAATAACTTTTTGAACGATAAACATTATCCATTTCATTATTACATGGTGAAATCATTCCATAATCGAAATTACTAATACCTACTGTTTTCAAATAATTAATAATTTCATCAATTATATAATAAGCTGCTCCAGAATTTCTAGAATCAGTTGTATTTGCTGCATGGACGTCATAAGCTAATTCATCGGTACAATAAATAATCCTGCCAGCTACAGGCACTTTATCTTTGTTATATGTAAAAAACAATTTATATTTATTTCTTTGAAATAGTTTTAGTAGATCTTGTGCATTAAAATTGTAGTTTAATTTTTTTGCAGATTTGAGCTCCTCAAACATTTTACAAAATATTTCTGTATGCTCAATAGTAGGGCTTTCTATACATTCAAAAGTCAACATAGCTTCCTTTGCTAATCTTATATTTTTATTCCAAATTTTGTGGGTTTTTCTATTTTCAAAAGTAGAAATAACAATAGTTAATGGACTCAGATTAGCAATCATTGGACGTAAAAACCCTGAGCGACGGATACCAATCTCAAACTTAGTATCATAAAATTGAAGACTTGTAATTTCAACAATTTCAAATCCACAAGAAATTATTTTACTATAAAAATCCCTAATGTGATGGGAAGTAATAATATTCTTATAACTTTCTCCAGAAATTATTAAATGTTCTCCTATAAATTTTCTTTTAAAAACAATTCCCCAACATCCAATATGAGGATTACTCAAATCATCAATAAAAAATCGGCAGTTAGCCTCTTCAAAACAGCATTTTTCAAACCATTCCTCAGTTTGATTAAAAGGGATATTTTGTAATTTCTGTTGGGCTTTAAAAAATTCTTGCTTAGTAACTATCATATTTACTTTTATTTAAATTCACGAATGGGATTCCAAAAATTTTGCCTGTATAAAAACAGCCTAAATCCTTAGCTCCAGATTTAATTTGAGTTTGAATGGCCGGCAAATTTCCATCTAAAACAACTATAATACATTCTTTTTTTCCTAATTCACATAGCTTAAATTTCCTGTATATATTCATTTTGCTATGAATCCCTTGACCTCTATAAGCTGGATGACAAAAATCATCTTCCAAATACCCTTCTGATTCTTCTAATTTTATGTCTGATTTAATTGGTAACCCTAATATATTTAAAGATATCCAAGCAGAATATATCAAGACGCCGTTTTCAACAATTCCATATGCTTTATACGTTGGATCATCAAAACGTTTCTTAATAACTTCCATCTTTTTTCCTTGAAAAAGACTTTTATCTCCTAATAGAAAATCATTATACTTAAGTTCTTTGACCTTTAAGTCAAAATCTTTTAATTGCATTTTAAGCAAATCGTAATCTAATTTAATTTTTAGATAATGAAACTTCATTATTTCTATTAGAAATATCTTTCTAAGAACTATGCTTGATATACCTTTTATTCCATGTTTTCTTAACTTACTTATTAAACTCATCATTGAATTATTTATCATCTATTAAATCCTTTAAAACTTAATAAATTACTTATTTTTTTAATTTTCATTTTTAATCATAACCTCTTCAAACATATTTTTATATTTGACTCCAATTACTTCTACAGAAAAATTTTCTTTAGTAAAATTTTTCATTTTTTTTCTTTTCATCTCATAATTTTCATGACTAAGAATTAATTCTATCATTACCGATTCTAAACTTTTAATATCTCCAGTTTTAAATATATTACCATTTATACCTTCAATAACTTCATCCAAAAAACCTGGTTGATCAGAAACTATGACAGGTACGTCATAGTTAAATGCAATCTTTAATGGGCCGCTTTGAGAAGCAGTTTTATAGGGAAGAACTAAATAATGATATCTATTAAAAAGAGTCTTAATCTCTGTATTATCGATAAACCTAATATCACAAATAAAAATTTCAGGATATCTAATTTTCTCTAAATAAAATGACCAATCTGAACAAGAACCATGAATTGCCACTTTAAATCCTTTAAATCCTTGCTCATAAATATTACAAGCTGCTTCAATAAGAATATCTATATTCTTTTTTGGAAGAATTGTTCCGAAATTAAAAAATACTATTTCTTCTTTGTTTCTCTGTTCATCAAACGACCCAAAATTTTTTAAAGCTAAGGGGATTACAAACTTTCTATTATTAGAAAATTTTTTTGAGAAATGCTGTGCCTGTGAATTTGAAAAAAAATTAAAATACCTAATATATGGCATAGTTAAACTTCTTGCCAAATTAATCATTCTAAGCTGATTTTTATTATCTGTAGTAATTAAACCTTCATGAATAGCAAAAATTAATTTTTTCTTATCAAAAGACCAAATCATGGGTAAATTAAAGACTGTAGCATCTCCATTGAAATACAAAAGATCAAAACTAGTTTTATTTATATGCTTTCCTAACTTAAACCAAAACAAATAGGTTAATGGGCGGCGCAATCGAAAATTCATAACTATAAACTGAATCTCTACACCTTTAAAATTCGGATTGTCTAAAAAATCTTCCTTTTTAAACCTATTCTCATATAAAGGAGATAGAATAATCCATGTAATATGGTAATATTTTTTTAATTCTAAGATTAAACTTATATCGCAATCCAAAAAACAATCATAGGTAACCCAAGTAATTTTTTTTTTCATAAATTTTAACAATTTAACGTCTAAAAATTTTAGAATTTATTTATTCAGATAAATCAAATTACTCAATTTATAACTGAACTTCATTGTGAATACAAAAAATAGATTTAATTTTTTATATTTTTTGATAAATTATTTATTTTAGTAAATTATACCCTTCAATTAATCAATTTAAAATATCATCTAAATACTTATTTGCCTTATTTTTCTCTTCATCTAATAAAAAATTAACCTTTCTGTAATCAATATTAGCACGAATAATATCTCTATTCCAATCTTTATCTAAAAATATAAGTCTATCTTCTAATCCTAACTTTGATAATAGAGATGTAAAACGACTTAGTCCCCTTTCAATATTTGCAATAACAATAAAAGGTTTATTGAAAATAATTGAAAAGACCATTCCGTGGAAAGAGTCAGTCACAATGAATTCAGAAGAAATAAAATTTTGCAACCATAATTCTACAGTTGGTCTTCTCAGAATATCCGAATCTTTAAAATTTTCTAAAGTTACTCCAGCACCATTAGCAAAATTCAAATCAAGATTCAGTATATTTCGGACTTCATCAATAATATCCTTTTTCGTTTTACCCCTATCAAGGACATAACAAAAAATTTCCTTTTTTCGAATGTCTATATTTAAATTAAATTTTCGAATATAGTCGTCAGAAGTCAAAAGCAATGTTGGATCTATATGATGATGTACAACTTGTGGCACCTCTTTTTCTAACAATAATTTCCCCGAATCTTCTCTAACGGAAATACCTGAAAAATCAGAAAGCAATTTCCTTATTTCATTCAAGGGATATCCATCTAAAACGCTTACACCTAAAGATGCCGCATAAGAGGCTTTTTTTGTATAATCAGAATTAAAATTTAAAAAAAACTCTGGGTATAAGTCCCTAATATAGTCTAATCTCCAGACCTGATCACTTCCAACTAAAACTAAATCATATTTGCTTTTATAAATATGATTTTGCCACTCCCCTAAAGAGTTAAACTCTTTAGAACTATTTATATTTTTTTTTATGAAATTTTTAAAAACACTATTAACCTTAATGGTAGTCAAATAAAAAGGTAAGTGTAGTAAATTGTATAATAATATCTTTACTCTTAAAATTCTTGATGGAGGTTTATTTAAGCGTACTAGATGTGTAACTTCACATCCCTTCTTTTCAAGATAATTCTGTAATGCAAAAGCCTGCAATATTCCACCATAATTGTATGAAACTTTTAATGTCTGAATTGCTATTTTTTTCATTAATATATCTTTATTATATTCCCCAATATTTACGTGCTCTATTTTTATCAATAGTCTTTATCAATGTACATATAAAAAAAGAAACTAATACTGTAATTAAGAAAATTATTATCTGATATATCAGATTGTCTTTATTAACTACATTTTTAACCATTTTATTTACAAAAAGCAATATAAGTAAATGATTCAAATAGATTGCATAGGATACTTGCCCTAATGCTTTCAAAAAATTAAAGTTTTTGATATTTATCGCTTTTTTTTCCTGATAAAAGTACGACAACCAATCCCGAATATATGAAACTCGATAATTTTACTGCCGTTATAGCCTCGTTGATGTTATTTAATAAATCATAATGAATTTTTGTCTCAATCATTTCAAGTATTAAACTAAGTATAATCAATATTATCAATATTGTGTTATTTATGTTAATTTTATAATTTTTCAAATACATCCCAAGTATAAAAAACATTATCCATGTGACAAAATTACCCGCATACATGATTAAAGGAATTTCTATTTTAAGAAATAATTTTGAAAAAATCAGAACTAAACAACTGGTAAAACTCACTAATGTAGCTATAATAAGCCCTTTTACATTTGCCATTTTTTTTAGTAATGGAAGAAATACATAAAATTGAATAATTAAGAATACATAATAAAATATTTCTGAAGTTTGAAAGGTTATCAGTTTGAGCAAACTAATCAAAATAGTGTCTACTTGAAAATACAAACCTAAATACATGTAAGGTAAACTCCAAATTAGATATGGCAAATAAACTCTTACAACTTGTTTTTTAAGAAACATTTTATGGGTATGTTGGGTATTAAAAACCTTGTCTGCCATAAAATAAACTGAAAGAGCAATAAAAAGCGGTACTGAGAAATTAATTAATTGTCTAATTAAAATTGCCGTCCAAGAAATTACATTATTCAACTATACATTTAAAGTATGAATTAAAACAACAACTATTATGGCTATTCCTCTTAGAATATCATAATATTTTATACGCTCACTCATAAAACTTAAATAGTTTTTAATTTAAGAATCCTCTTTAATCTCTGAATTCGATGGTAATACTTGGTAAAAAAAGCTAATTTATTTTTTATTTTTTGCATCTTACTATCAAAAAATAAAGAGTTTGGATTCTCCTTCCAAAGTATCAAACTGTATTTTCTTATCTGCATTCTATATTTTTGAACTATTTTAAATTCAAATGGTATATTAACGAACAATCTTTCTCTTTTGTACGGTATTAATAAACCCTTATTTATTCTGGATTGGATACGATATTTCATACCAGCATTTCGATGATTAAAACTACCTTGTTGTGACAATTTAAACAACTCAACAGCAATTGGTTTAACAGATAATTCGTTTCTATTGATTCCTGAATTAATTAAATTATCTGCAACACTTGTTCTAGTTACAATAACACTATTACCCAATCCCTCCTTATCATAAGGATTAATCCATGCGTCTCCCAACGAAATATCAGCTAACTCAGCAGAAACATCATCACAAAAGTCACATGCATTAGATTTAAACATTCCAGTTCCCCACATATCGCCAAGGGTTTTCATTGCGACTTTATGATGTATATTTTGTTTGTCAAAAGCACCAAATGAATAATCTAAAGCAAACGAATCTGGTTTTTTTATTCGATATTCTTGCTTTTTATACTCTCCTTCTATACCAGACTTTTGAGCTAAATAATCTGTAAAAAATTTACTTTTCAATCCTCCGCAAATAATTCCTATCAAAAAAGGGATCTTTTCTTTTAGTTCAGGATTATAATGTTGTTTTAGTCTAATAGCTTTTATGAAACATGCTACACCTGAAATTGCAATCTTTCCGTCAATTTTATCTATCTCAACAAATAATTTCTCTAGTGTTACAGGTATATACCTTGTTTTTGAAATCTCTTTAATTTGCCCAACATTACAGAACAATTGGTACTCATATGACCCATTTACCTCTTTAACAATATACAAATTATCTACTATCTTTTGTTTTAATAGTTGTTCAAAAATATACGTAGCTATACCTCCTGAAGAAGATGTCTCTCTAAATTCATGGGAATATCCTACATAGGTATTGATATAACTTCCTATTTTATCGTCTTTTTGACTGTAATTACTCAAAAACAAATCCGCTAATCTATCTTCATCCTTGACAACATCATCAGGATATGGATTAAAAGGACAAACTCTGATTGCTTTGTCAGAAATAAAACCTTCATTTACTTGTTGTGGAGTCAAAAAACCTTCCTCATTCCAACTCATTTGTAGAGAAGTAGTCTTATCTTCTGAAACACACACACCACAACCAGTACACAACTGATTCTGCACTATGTCTTTTATTGTTACTATATTATTTTCCAATTTTAAAAAATCTATTAGATAAAAATGTTAAAACTAAATTTCTTTCACCCTTATTAAATCCTAAAACACTCACAGATGATACTATAATGATTAAACAAAATAAAGATTCTAACAAAAAGTTTGTTAACAAATTATTTGAAAAAACAAAGTTCTTTATACAAAATAAACTAATGAAAACATTTATTCCTACAATACCAATAATTCTTAAAATAACTTCATTTAAATAACCAAAAAAACTAAATTTCATAGTTTTATGTAAAAAATACAATCTAAAAAACAATGCTACAAATGAAATCACAATCATCGCGACGTATATTAATTGAGCTGAGTTATAAAGTGTCAACAATACATAAGAAATTGGCAAATTCATAAAAAGTAAACCTCCAACTATCATCTGGTATCTTTTTATTTCCCCTGTAGCTTGCAGACCAGTCATTAAAGGATTTGAAAGCGTATCTATTAAAACAGCAATCAAACTCAACTGTACAAATTCAACAGTGTAAGTTGGTAAGTTTTTCAACCATAATTCTAGCACATATTTAGTATTCATTAGAATAGGAAATACTAAAAGAAACATAAGATAGAAAGAGAATTTTGAACTTTGCAACATCAATTTTATCGAACTCACTTTCTCTCCAGAAGCGTATTTTTTTATGATTTGAGGATTTAAAGCCATTTGAAAATTATTTACAAACGATAATACTGTTTGTTGTAATTGTAATGTTATTCCATAGGCAGCATTCAAAACAGTACCATACATTAAATTCAATAAAATATTATTCCCTTGACTTCTGGCAATTGCGGCGATATTACCGAATAAATTCCAACCAGAATAGGACACTAATTTTTTAAAATAATCTTTATCATATTCAAATCGATATTTACTCTCTCTAAAATGTTTTTTACAATACCATTTTTCTATCATTCGTATTAAAAAAGCGACTACAAATAACAATATGGCATATAACTTTAACTTATCAAAATTAATGAATAATAATAAATACACTACAACCAATTTTGTGACAACTTCAAAAATACTTACATAAGCATAAATATTCATCCGCTCATGGGCAACTATTAGAGCATTATAAGGTACCTGAATAATTCCAAATAAAAAAGTCAAAACTGAAAACTGATATACCCAGTTGGCTGCTTCCATACGTTCTGCTGGTATATTCAACTTATAGTTTAAAAACCATAAACCTATCGTTTCCGCTAAAATTAAAACAATGATTGCTATCAAGTAATGAATTGTCAATGTGGCATTAAAGGTTTTACTTAACTGAACATCATCGCCTTTACCTATATCAAAAGATAAAAAACGTTGCGTAGCCGACGACATTGCGCTGTTAAAAAAACCAAACAAAGTTACAATACTCCCTACAATATTATAAACACCAAAGTCTTCCACACCTAAGGTATTTAATATCACCCTGGATGTATAGAGTCCAACCCCCATACTTAGAAACATTCTGAAGTACAGAAACAGAGAGTTTTTTACTATCGTTTTCAAACCAGACAATTTATTTTGTTTTCATTCTCTTGAATAATCATCTTGTAAACTAATTATATCATCTTCATCAGAAGGATTAAAAGGATCTGTATATTGCAAAAATTCTACTTATCAAAGCTTCAGTTTCAAAAACTGCAATTTGACCTTCAAGATCATTTTTGCTTGTAACTATTAATATATCGCCCAATTGTTTAGCTTGGTTGAAATACTCTATATGACCTTTGTGAATAGGGTTAAAATTTCCACTAACAATAATGGCTTTTTTCATTTTATTAAAACTTGATGAAATGTAATATTGATTGAAAATCTTGTTCTATTAGAGTAGGGGATTTAAATTAATTAAAGTTTACCGTCAATAGCTTTTAAAACACCTTTAACATCATAAACTACAGCAATGTTCTTTTTCAGTGTCTCCAAATCCAGCATCTGAAACTCATGATGAGCCACAGCTAACATAATAGCATCGTATTTTGCACCTGCTGAAAGGGCAGACAAACAAGATATTCCATATTCATGCGCAACTTCTTTAGGATTTGCCCAAGGATCGTAAACCGTAACCTCTGTACTATAACTTTCCAAAGCGCGAATCACATCCACTATTTTTGTATTGCGAACATCTGGACAATTCTCTTTGAAAGTGATGCCTAACATCAAAATCTGAGCACCGTTCACCTTAATATTCTTCTTAATCATCGTTTTGATGATCTGTGACGCCA
>JACCDZ011729420.1_pt1 | contig 11872 bp, 7 predicted proteins | sample 7449551 | NCBI WGS metagenome assembly JACCDZ01 (sample SAMN15323452, study PRJNA562643) | freshwater metagenome | isolation source: river surface water | place: USA:Blue River Watershed | collected 2017-08-18
CTGCACACACAACTCTGCCCGGGTGGTGAAATCGGTAGACACAAGGGATTTAAAATCCCTCGACCACAAGTCGTGCCGGTTCGAGTCCGGCCCCGGGCACCATTTCAAAGCAACAAACGTTGCGTATCTGGCTTAGTACATTCTCTTTTTATCAGTAAATTTCACCATGCATTTTGATAATGTCTTTAGATTTTTGTGCAATCAGCCAAAATCAATTTCATTGGCTAATTCTTTCGCAAGAATTCAATTCGAAAGTTGCGAAAGAAAACGACTTTTCAAGTTTTTTGATCTATATCGTAAACCGAAAATTTGAAAGGTGAATATGCTTGCGTTGTAGAGATGCTTGACGATATGCTGAACTTTTCTCGATCCCGTTTGTGTAACAGCAAACCATAGGTAGGGTGCAGGGCTAGTGCAGGTCAAGTACGTGATGTTGTTGGTGGCTGGGAAGGAAATGCAAGATGCTGTGCGTCAGGTCTTGCTTAAATCCGACGACTGGCAGCTGATGGTTGTTGATAACAGCGCCGATGCAATCGCAACACTCAAACAAAAACATGTAAACCTGATCTTATCTGAAATTGAGATCGGGGCCATTGACGGCTGGCGTTTAGCGCGGCTTGTGCGCGCCAATGTGTTGAAATGTGATGAAAAAACTCCAATAGTCCTACTAAGTTCCACTTACTGTGAACGGATCACGGAAACTACCGCCCGAGCTTATGGCATTGATTTAGTCGTGCCCACAGCACAGTTAGCGCAATTGCCGCAAGTGATTACTCGTTTTGAATTGACCGAGCAACGAGCACAACGTCGACAAGCGATTTTAATTGTTGAAGATGATGCCGACATCGCCGAATTAGCGAAACGAATAGTGCAAGCCAATTATGATGTCGAAATTGCCAGCACAGGACCACAAGCGCTGGCAATTTATCCCACTCGCAACTTTGCATTAGTGCTGTTAGATGTGATGCTACCTGAACTTAATGGCCAAGAAGTGTTAACCGAAATAATGCGGATCAATCCGCAACAATCGGTGGTTGTGATGACGGCACATGGTGGGATTGAAATTGCTGAACAAATGATGTTGCAAGGTGCTGCCGATTTTGTGAGTAAGCCATTTCGGGCGGAGCAGCTGCGTCGAGTCATCGAAGTCGCTGCGATGCGCGAAGATTTCTTAGTTAGTAATGAGCAGTTTAAGCTCAAAGTACAGCAGTTAGCCGGCAGCGAAGAGCGTTATCGAGCACTATCGGAAGTCCATCAGCGTGTACTTGATCATGTCTCAACGGTATTAATGGAACTCACCAGCGATGGTAATATTAAATTTGCTAATCGCGCTTGGTTCGAGTTAACAGACCAATGTAATTTGGCAAACCATACCTCATTTATCGAATTTTTACGCCCTGCAGATCAAGCCATTGTCCGAGCGCAATTAGCCGATTTGTGTTTGGGTAATGCCGAACATTGGCGTACTGAACTACAACTGGCTCACCCGAGCTGTTGGGTGTCCTTAAACATGGCCGTGCTGCCTGATCAAATGTCTGGTGTCACTATCACCTTAGAAAACATTGACGAGCGCAAGAATGCCGAACAAGAGTTGCAACATTTGGCGTTGCACGATCCACTAACCGGCCTGTATAACCGGCATTTTAGCGATCGTGAGCTTGCTCGAGTGGCAACTAGTGCAACTAGCACCCAAACCCACGCGCTGTTATACATAGATTTGGATCATTTTAAGGTTATTAATGACTCACATGGTCATTCGCAGGGCGATGCTATTTTGCGCGAAGTGGCAAATCGATTAGCCATGGGACTTTGCCCCGAAGACTTGTTATGCAGAGTCGGCGGCGATGAATTTGTGGTGCTGACACCGAACAAGACTCTAGCGCAAGCCAACGAGTTAGCTATGCGACTATGTGACAATCTTGAAGCGCAACCCTATCGTTTAATGGATAAGGTATACACCTTAAGTTGCAGTATTGGCGTGACCGTTGTTGATGGTAGTCAACAGGACGCGCAAATCTATTTGCAGCAAGCCGATATAGCCTTATACGTCGCTAAGGCGAAAGGGCGCAATCGAGCCCACAGTTATAGTATTACTGATGCTGCTAGTGACAAACTCCGCAATTCTTTGCAATGGGCACAGCAATTGCGTGAAGCGATAGTGCATGAACAAATTGTTATGCATTTTCAGCCAGTCATGTGTGTGCGTAGTGGTGAAATAGCCTATTTTGAAGCGTTAGTGCGGTTGAATTTAGATGGTCAGATTGTTTATCCGGGCGATTTCATTCAAGCCTTGGAGCAAGTTGAAGATATAAATCTGTTAGATCATCAAGTTATTGGCAAAACTATTGCAATGATGAGTCGCCACCCAATCTTAAAAAAAGTAGCAATAAATTTATCCGCGCAAGCGTTTCGGGACGAGCGCTTAGTGCCATTAATTGAACAGAAACTCGCTAAATATCAAGTTGAGCCGAACCGAGTGGTGTTTGAGCTGACTGAAACAGCCAGCTTAAACAACATCGCCGGAACATGCGCCATGTTTAATGAGCTGACTCGGCTGGGTTGCGAGTTTTCTATTGATGATTTTGGCACTGGCTTTAGTACCTTCAGTTACATTAAACAACTGCCCGCAAGTAGCATCAAAATTGACGGTTCATTTGTCAAAAACATGCATCTAGACACTATGGATTTTGTTCTCGTCAAGGCAATGGCTGAAATTGCCAAGGCCTTGGGACGAAAATCGGTTGCTGAGTTTGTCGAAAATGAACAAATTTTGTCACTATTAAAGCAACTCGGAATCGATTATGCGCAGGGCTACCACATTTGCAAACCATTGCCGATTGAGCTGCTAGAAAAATCATTCTAATACATAACCTTACGTAAACTGACTGCTGTAATTTTAACCATCTCTATGGTATACCCTAAAGCTGAGGTAATCACACCTCGATACGATTTAAAAGGTATATCCAATGCATGATCTTTCAGTTGAGCACGGACAGCGGATAGACACGGAGCAAGTGACGTATGCCGATCTATTGGTCGAATATTTAAATTTACTGGGCGTTGAATACGCTTTTGGCGTACCTGGTGGTGCAATTGAGCCATTATTTAACGCGTTAGCGCGCAGTGAGCGGCATGGCGGAGTTCGAGCCGTAGTGGCCCGACACGAAGCTGGTGCTGCCTTTATGGCCGACGGTTATGCCAGAGAAACCGGCAAGTTGGGAGTATGCTGTGCGACCACCGGACCTGGCGCCACCAATTTATTGACTGGCGTTGCTAGTGCCTATGCCGACAACGTACCAATGCTGGTGATCACCGCTCAAACACCGTTACCAAAGTTTGGCCGACGGGCTTTGCAGGATTCCTCTTGCTCAGCAATTGATATCGTTGGCATCTTTCGGCATTGCACTCGATACAATTCTTTAGTGAGTCACTCAGAGCAGTTGGAAAACAAGCTGGTCGCTGCGGTTATGGCCAGTAGCCGTATTCCGGCCGGGCCAGTACATATATCAATCCCGTCGGACATTTTACGTTCCGAGGCGGGTTATTTACCGAGGGTCAAACCAGAACTGCTGACGCAACAGTTCCAGCTTACCGATAAGGTGGCGTTGGAGAAACTGATCCAAGAATTGTCGCAGGCCAAACATATCGCTTTATTTATTGGCGATGGCTGCAAAGATGCCTCAGCCAGTATTATGCAATTGGCAGTCCTACTAAATGCACCATTTGTGTCTGGGCCTATGGGAAAGCGCTGGGTGGATGAAACGCACCCACTTTATCGAGGAGTATTTGGCTTTGCTGGGCACAGCAGTGCAGCCGAACTATTGTCGGATCAAGACGGAAAACTTGATTTAGTACTGGCGATTGGCGCCGCATTGGGTGAACTCGGCACCAGTGGATGGTCTGAAGAGCTGATTAATCACAAGCTGATCCACATCGATTCGAGTGTGGAGCACTTCACTCGTTCACCGATGGCGCGCTTGCATGTATGTGGTTCTTTGCCGGCGATTTTCAAAAAGCTAGTTGATGAAGTGCAACAAGCCCAGCGCAAGTGGGGCAAATGTTGGCCGGATTTCGGCGGAGTTTCTGAACCCAACGCCCTAGGCGGTCGCAGTGTCTGGCGTGATGCCGACGCGATGACTCATCAGTCTGTTCCACTTAAACCGCAGACGCTCTTTTGCCAACTAGCGGAATCATTGCCACAGGATAGTAGATTTTTTGCTGATGCCGGCAACGCTTGGGCTTGGGCCATTCACTATTATCAACGTCGTGAGTGCAATGGAAAATTCCATATCGCGATGGGATTAGGTTCAATGGCGTGGGCTATTGGCGCCGTGATTGGTTCGGCACTAGGAGATCCCAGTAAGTCTCCGCATGTGTGTGTCACAGGCGATGGTGCTTATTTGATGAGCGCGCAAGAAATCACGGTAGCGAAACAACAAGGTCTGCCGATCCTATTTATTGTCCTCAACGATGGGGTATTGGGCATGGTGATGCACGGTCAACGGCTTGGTAACGCTGAAGCGATAGGCTTTGACCTTGGTCGGATTAACTATGCGCAAATGGCACAAGCCGTTGGCATAGATGCTTTTGTCATTGAAACAATAGAACAACTTCAGGCTATTGATCTCAAATCAATTTTTAGCAAAAACAGCCCAACTTTGTTGGATGTTCGTATCGACCGTGAAGAGATACCGCCAATGCTTTCGCGGGTGCAAAGCCTGCAGAATGTATCGATGACGCCCGGAGGTTAAGCCGACTCGACCGATAACCAGCGGAGCCATGGCCAGTTGCTCCGCTGCCTTTCAACTTTATTTAGCCTGGGCTTTCGGAGTGTTTAAGACTCGATGTCTGGTACTTTGCGTTGAGTAATGCCGTTGTAACGCACGTCATCGCAACGTAGCGCTAAAAAGCTGTGTTCTGGCTGCTGCAGTTGGTCGATATAACATGCGGTAACACCACTTGCCACACAAAGATTTTTGATACGATATACATCATCCGGCGTAAAACCCTGGTCCGACATAAATGCCGCAGTATAACCACCAATATTGATACCCATCCCAAAGGTCGCCAGTAGATAGTCGGACAACTGATTGGCTAGCGTTAAGTGTGGCCCATCGGAAAAGCCAAGTGCCACGGTCATTTGGCGATGCGGTTCAATACGTTCATCATGACGAGATACTGGTCGAGCGAAACCGATGATTGCTGGTTTACCGTGGCGAAGCGGCACACTCGCAACCAATTGTTCTAAGGTCATACCGTCTTTAATTTGTTGCACCGCCTGTTGAATGAACTGCATGGCTAACTTAGAGGTGAGACTACCACCGTAAGCGCGCGAATCAGCTGCCAAACAGCCTGCGGCAGTGGCAGCACTTGGACTTGCATGTAATTGACCGGCAAATGCTCCCACTTGGTTACACCATATCCGGGCATCTGGATAACTCATCACCATAAAGTTATTTTCCAGCCAGCGGGCAAGCTCGGCGCTAATTAGACGTCCAGTCGCGTTGAGAACCAAAACCTGCATGTAACTTTTTTGCATAAACAAGTCATGCAGTAATGAGTGCTGGCGGATCTGCACATCTTCACCGCCAACCCATTTGCCAATACGAGTGACAATGCGGCCACGACGTGCGTCCCACATTGCATAGTTACTAGTCTTGTTGGAATTCATAGTCTTCATCCGACAATAACGGCGAGTCAGTAATAGGTTTGTGAGTTTGCTCCATGCCATGGGCTAATAAACCTGGTGCGCGCAGCAGCTGGAAGAATCCAATACTTTCGCGTTTGCCAATGCCTAAATCCAAACAACATGCCGCACATAGCCGATATCTAAGATCCCTTGGTGTCGAGGTTGCCAATATGTTTGTAATTGACCACACAAGCGCAGCGCGGGTCCGGCGGCGGGCAAACTGACCAGCTGGTTAAGCAACGAGGCTTGCAGCGGATCGAATCCACCATATATCTGACCAAAACCTGCCGGCAAAGGCTGCTGTTCTGGCTGAAAATTAGCGCAGGCTAAGTAAGTTTTAAGTGCTTGCCAGGCCTCAGCCACCGCCAATGCGCCTTGCCGTTCACCACCTAGCACTTGTAGCCCGATAGGCAGTAGATGCTCAGGTCGCGATTTGCTGACCGCGGCAGTCATCACGGCGCGAGTTGCCGGATGGCGCGGACCAGCATTACACAAAGCGATCTGTAACTGAGACAGTAAATTCGCCTGACTTGAAGTTGGCAGTTCGCCAGTCAGTAGTAGAAATAGCACATCGGTATAACTACGTTTTTGCATCAACTCGACTAATTCGTAGCCGAAGATATGTTGTTGCGCCGTTAGATAGGGGTTGTTAACGGCGGCTACTTCCGCCGTTATTTGAGTGGTAGCCTGTTTAGCGTAGACAAAATCCTTACTCATACTAGAGCTGCCAGCTGTAACTTACTTGAAGGTTTAAACTGCGCCCTTCCATTAAGAAATCATTACTAATTGCAGTGCCACTCGGCTCGTAAACTTTTTTATCAAACAAGTTCCGTACAGAGGTTTTTACCAGCCATGGGCTTTCGCTTGGTTGGTAGTTGAGCGCTAAGTTCCATAATTGATAATCAGCGAGTTCTGCTTGAGTATCGGTTGGTGCACGGCGGCGATCTGCAATCCAGTGTGCCCAGCTCGACAACTGCCAATTACTGTTTAAATCATAATAAACGCGAACTGAGGCCGATTTACCTGGAGCATTGGCGACCTTACGTTCTGTCGCAGCATTTTTGGTGTTTTGGTAAGCTAAATTGAAGTCGATTCGCCAAAGGGCCGCCGGTCGATAAGTCCATTCAAACTCAGCACCTTCACCGTTCAAATCATAGACGTTTGCTGTTTGCAAAAATGATGTGCCAGGCACTGGCGCTTTATCAATTAAATCCTTGGCTTTGTAACGGAATATGTTTAGCACCAAGTGATTATCAAAGTTGGGTTGATAATCGAAGACGAGTTCTGTGGTATCAATTGATTCCGGATCTAGCTCAGGGTTGCCTAAGCCAGAGGGGTTGTTCTGCAGGAACAATTCATTAAACGACGGCGCCCTGAATGCGCTGCCGTACAATAATTTGGTCGTTAAGTTGTGGGCGGTGTTCCAAACTACGGCAGCTCTAGGGTTGACGGTAGTCCCGAAATCGGAGAAATGGTCATAACGTACCCCATAGGTCAATTCCCAATCTGCCGCTAACTGCCATATGTCCTGTACGCTAAGGTGACGGTTGGTTCGAGATATCGGCTTCACATAGATGTAATTACTGCCGGTTAGGTCGGTCAAATCGCCATCGACGACAGGTATAGTGCCGTTAATGACGCCTGGACCAAAATTCTTAAATTCGCGAGGTGTTAGTTTTTGTTCAAACCAGCCAAGTTCAAAGCGTAATTCGTGATCGGTAAAACCGTTGTAATTCAATATGCTATTAAAGCGACTGTCTTTGTGGTTACTCCGCGGGCTACCAATATAACCGTCAGTAAAAGTCACAAGGCCAGCGGGTGCGCTGAAATTGACATTGCCATCGGTCCCGATCGGCAACTTAGTCCCTGCAGGGAACAAAACAAAATAAGTTTCACTACGCGCATCCATATATGACAAATCATTGGTCCAGGTTAAGTCATTGCTGATTTCCTGTGAATGCGTCAGTTTACTGCGATAGTCGCGAAATTTTTGATAGCCATTTGGATCTAAAGCTTGCGCGCCGCCAGGCCCTAAGCCGCCATCTCGTTGTTGCCACCACCACTGTTCCCATTTCCAATTCTGCAATTTAGCACTAGTGTGGGCATCGATGATGTCGTAGCGAGATGCTAACGCACCCGGGGCGTTCGATGCTTTCGTGCCGAATACTCGGTCAAACACAGTTTGTTGGTCAGTTTTGGCAATACGATCGGTATCGCCGTCGGACTGCTGATGCTCCAAAGCGAAACCGAGTTCAATATCACGCCATTTGCCTCCGGTTTGTACCCAGAGATCTCGGCTGGCAAAGCTGCCAACGCGAATACCGGCATTTGTTGGCGTTTCCGCTAAGTTCTTGGTGACTATGTTAATCACACCCGAAAATGCGTCGGCGCCATACACTGCTGTGCCTGGTCCGCGGATCACTTCAATCCGTTCTATGACATTGGCTGGAAAGCGGAAGGTATAGGGCAGGCCGCCGGAGAAACTATTTTTAAACTCCGTGCCGTTTAGTAGCACTAACACTTGCGGGTTAAAACCGGTTTGGATGCCGCGGATAGAATAAACAGAGTCTAGACGGCTAATAGTGGAAGGTGATACATGGAGGCCAGGTACCATCTCCAATACTTCATCGAGGTGACTGGCACCACTGCGAGCTATATCGTCAGCGGTAATTAATGTTGTCACAGCAGGCGCTTTGTCGATCCGTTTGCTGGTACCGGTGGCGATGCTAACGACATCGAGCTCGCCGTAAAAGTCAGCGACTTCGTCTTGTGGCAAATTTTGATTGCCGGCGACGGCAGCAAAAGCCGAACTTCCAGCGATCCAGACCAACGAACGAACTATCAAATTAAGCTTCATGAATTAATCCTCTAGGCCCAACTACTGCGCGTTGCATATCAGAGTATCAACATGAATCCATTCATTTGTCCAGAATCTATTGATTTATATAGAGTTCTGGACTTGATATCGGTACTTGGACTATGAAAACAGACCCTCGCTGCGGTTTGCTAAGCGCAGAAATCGAGCCACCCATTAAATCAACAAACTGTTTAGTGATCGCCAAACCCAAACCTGTGCCACCTGTACGTCGGCTTTGGCTACCATCTACTTGGTAAAATGGCGTAAATATTCGATTTAGATGCTGTGGTTCTATGCCAATACCTGTGTCTATGATACTAAATTCACAATGTTTGTCGTTACTTTGTACTCGTAAGGTGATGGTGCCTGCCTTAGTGTATTTGCAAGCGTTACTTACCAGATTCACCAATATCTGCAGGAGTTTCTCACCATCACACCACAATTCTAGGTCATTGTTGCTGATCTCAAGGCGCAATTGATTCGCTTGTAGTAAAGGTCGGATCAGCTCAACACACTGGTGCACAATTTGTGAGATAGAAACTCGGCCAAGATGGAGTTCCATTTTCCCGGCTTCAATCTTGGCGAGATCCAGCAAACTATTGATCATTTTCAATAAATTTTCGGCATTACGCTGAGCTCGATCTAAATCATCGGTTAACTCGACATGTTCAGTAAATTCGAGTTGCTCATTGACCAAGTCGATATACCCGATCACTGATTGTAAAGGTGTCCTTAGTTCATGACTGATGTTGGCTAAGAATTCCGATTTGTGGCGGCTGGCGGTTAATGCAGCATCCCTCGCGCTTGTAAGCTCCCTAGTGCGGATCTCTACCAAAGTTTCTAATTTTTGTTGGTGTTGTCGTAACGCTTCATCACGTTCGACAATGGCTGCTGCCATCTGATGATAAGCTTGGCTGATATGTTGGATCTCCGAGCTACCCCCGCTGATTGGCGCTTTCGCTTGTTGGAGAAAATCATCGCCTTGCATACGGTCGGACAATAGACGTAATGGCGAGGTAATTTTTTGTACCCACTTGCTTATAAGCAATAGAATTATCAACGCGGCGATGGCAACAGCGCCCAAACTAATCAGTAGACTGTGGCCGATCTGTTGCTGCAATCGGGCTTTGCTAAACACTAACAAAGCGTATCCAAGTTGTTGGCTCGAAGGAGCCTCTAAAGACAACTCAGCTTCCGCATGTTCGGCATTCGCTTGCACTTGCACCGCGGCTGCCAAAAACACATGCTGATCAATTTGCCAAATGCGGATCTCTTCAGCTGACGGTTCGGCTAAAAATTGTTGAAAGGTTTCAGCGAATTGCGCGTCACCGCGCCAAACCAGTAACTGGTTTTCTTTACTCCATAAACCGGCGCCAACGAAGTCTGGGAATGCTTGCATTTGTTTTAACACTTGCTCTGCGTTCACCTCACTACCGGTTAACAATGCTAGTACCGATTGTTCGGCAAACGAACGTGCTAACTGTTCGGCGTTTGACAACATTTGCTGATTGGAGAAGCGCGAGGTCAATAAGATAAATAACACCCCCAAAGTGCCCACCAACACAAACATACTCGGCAGCAGCAGATTGAGTAGTTGGCGTTTTAAGGTTGGCTTGGCAATTTTAGTCATTAGCTGATTTTAATTATCTGAATGTAATGGATATTTTACGTAAAACTTCCTGTTTGTATTCCATGCCCAAATGCGCTGCGGTACGTAAATTGACGGCCAATTGTACTTGTTGTAACGGTACTACTGCAGCTGATATTTTTCCCTGTTGCAGCTGCTGCACCATGATCACTAGTTCTCGCCCTAATTCAAAATGATCGGGGAAGGTAGAGAACAATACCCCGCGTTTGGCATGTTCAGGTTTACTTGAAAACAATACTACATTGCGCTCCCATGCTAACTCTAACACTTGGGGTAAAATCACTTGCTCGTTGACGGTGATTGCATCCAGTGGTAACCAAACGGCTGTAGTGGTTGGATCTATGCTGACTAACACGTCTTGGTAGCGATTAACCGCAGTTTTCAGGTCGTTAATTTCTTCAGCGACGATTTCGATACCAAAATTGGGCGCTTGAGAAATGGCACTATTGATTAACCAGCGGCTAGATTCACTGTGTAAAACGTGAACTTTTTTGATGGAGGGCGCTAGCATTTTTAATGAGCTAAAGAGCACCTTCGGATCGGTCAATAAGCTGATCCCAGCAATTCCGGAAACCTGCAACGGTAAAGCACCAACCACCACATTGTTTGTCCGTTGGAGTTGTTGTGCAACTTGATAGCCACTTTTACCAAGCCCAATAACTAAGTGATTGGGGTCACGCGAAAGTTCATTCGTGGTCTGCTCTAGCTGAGTTTTACCATCAAGCGGATAAAGATGTAGTTCACCTTGCTGTTGGTGCTCGATCCCGCGAATTATTTGTTCAAATATTTCGTTGTAGGGCGCTTTGACTTGCGGATACACCACGCTCAACTCGTCAGCAACTGCCTCGGCCATAGCCAAGGCTGCCAAGAATAATAAGCCGAAGAGTGAAGCAACCTTACAACGCATAAAATCCTTTTAAATCGGTAAATGACAGATAGCGGCTCGCAAGAACAAACCATCATTTCGTATTTAACGAATAATAGTGGTACAGAAAGTAGTCATTTGTCAAAAGATCCTCGACAATCTCAGGCGTATTAAACTTTATCCGGAATATTAGATACTTAGTTTGTCCTCTACTTACATTTTTCAATCAGAAAAGCGTAGGAACCGGTCTGAGGTAGGTTTTGACCGCGAAGATTGCCGGTATTCAGCTTTGGTAACTTCAACAGCAGCTGTGCTTGCTATTGTTTTATAAAAAGATGTAAAGTCGCGCCGAATTGCCACAGCCGGAAATTTAGGGGCTGTAGCTTGCGCAGTTATAGCAGATTGATGGTGCCAGATCTCTGAATGTTGACTGCTTCAGATGTTGTTTTTGCATGCTCGAAACCTCATGTATGGCCAATGGACTGAGGAGACATCCTGGCGTGTTGCTTTATTAATTCTGCCCATCGGCACATGATTTAGTACCATTATAATGCCGGTTACAGGCTAACTTTCCTCAAGGTACGATTGTGGTTGTGCCTTTGTAGTTGGTTGAGCTACCGCTTTCAGCTTTGACGTTTCATCCATCGCGGAACATGTACTTGGCTGCTATAACTAACTCTAATTACCTGCAGTGAGAATTCGATATGCCTTTTTATTCAGCTGATTTTATTAAAGAAATGCCTAAGTCAGACTTGCACCTGCATTTAGATGGCAGTCTGCGGCTTGATTCTCTGATTGATATGGCCGCTCGCA
>JACCDZ010898463.1_pt1 | contig 11860 bp, 8 predicted proteins | sample 7449551 | NCBI WGS metagenome assembly JACCDZ01 (sample SAMN15323452, study PRJNA562643) | freshwater metagenome | isolation source: river surface water | place: USA:Blue River Watershed | collected 2017-08-18
CTAAGATAACTCTGGAAATGAAGGATTTTATTAAATTTTTTGGCTGATGAGAAAGATAGAAGTAAATATCAAATATGTCACGAACAAACATGATAGCTACAATTTTAATTATTGCTATTGCAATTCTCGGATTTTATCTTCTTGACCCGACATTTGCTGGTCTTTTAAAACGTTCTGAAGGTTTTGATGATAGTGTACCTGTAACTGTACCTGTAGGTGGTGCTGCAGGCACTACTGCTACTGGTGAAAAGAAAGGCAGTATGAATGTTACTGGTGCCACACAGGAGGCCGCTGCAAAGGAGAATCCCCATGTAGCTGAGGGATTTGCTGATATTGGTGGATATGAAGGTCCTGCTGAATTTGGTGCTGCTCAGGAGGCTGCTGGATGTTATCCCCGTGATCAACTCACCCCTAGTGAACTTCTCCCCAAAGATACCGATAGTACATGGTCTCAAATGAATCCTATGGGAAGTGGATCACTCAAGGGTAAGAACTTCTTGAGCGCTGGTGCTCTCATTGGTGTTGATACTGTTGGTCAGAGCCTCCGCAATGCAAATTACCAACTCCGTTCTGAACCCCCAAATCCTCAAGTAGCTGTCAGTGTATTTGCTAATAGCACTATCTCCCCTGATATGAATCGTCGTACTCTTGAAATTGCTTAAGAGATTGTTTAGGAAATAATAGTGGAGGCATATAATATTTAATACCCTTATTACATGAAATAAAATCCGGCTATTAAATATAAAGAAAGATGGGAAGCAAAGAAGTTTTAGATAAAGTCTACAAATATGTGAAGGCCATTCACAAGTGCTCTTGCACTAAGAAGAAGTCTTCTGATGAAAAGTCTGAACGCGGTCGTTCTGCTACACGTAAGCCTCGTGCTAATACAAATAAGAGCCGTGCTGCCAGTGCTGTACGTAAGAATGCAGCTACTGTGTTGAAGGAGGCTGGTATTGCTGCCAGTGCTGCAAATATTTCCACTTTCCAAGGTGCTATAAGTAAGGGTCTAAGTAAAGCTAATGCATTAAATGCAACTCGTGCGGCGAAAACAGCCCGTACTGAGAAACGTAAAGCAAATGCAGCTTCCGCTAAGAAAAATAAAACCAAGAAATCCAAGAAAGTCAGCAGCAGCTCTAGCAGCAGTAGCAACAGTTCTCTAAGCAGCTTAAGCAACTAAATAATTCCCATATAAATAATATATAATGCTATAATATAGAATAGAATGGCATTAAGTAGCAATATGAAATGGTTTCATTCCATTAAATCTGGTCTCATCTTTCTCCTTTTAATCACACCTTTTATGTTCAATCTAACACAATCACTCTTCGGTCGTTTCATAACTGTTGTTGATTATAATGGAACTCCTACCACTGCTGGTATGGTTCTACATTCCATTGTGTTTGTATTGATCCTCCGTTTCCTAATGGGTTAAACGACTGTGGCTGCTGTTGCTGCATAACTGGCTGTAATCTATCACCTGGTTGGTGCTGTTGCTGACCTGGCTGCTGCTGTCCACCTGACTGTTCTTTTACAGGTACTGCTGCTGGCTTTTCCTTCTTAAATGTAGTGTCTATATATTCATAAAAACGCATACTCAGTTCAGTTATTTTCTTAATATAATTTAACTGTGTAGCAAAAAATACTAATACTATTATTATATCTCCATTCGCCGCCGCAGTCTCATATGGTCTATATGCAGGTATTTTACCGTCTCCATTAAGATCAAAATTTATAACACTCATAAATGGAACCAATTTAACAATCTTACGTATATAGAATACTGTAAGCAGTATTGCAATTGTTTGTAGAATAACTTCTATCACCAGTTTCTTCGTAGTCTGTTCTTCCTCGTATTTCTGAAATAGTACATCCAATCCAAAACCAGTAATAAATGATGCAATTAAATATAGTGATCCATACTGTATTATTTCGAAAATCTCCATTACACGTATCTCATTCAGACTAAATAATGAATCCCATCGTGATTTGAAATATGTAGCTGCATTTACATCAGGTGAAATAGGTAGAGAATCACGCATAGACTGTAATAATGTATATGGTTTTTGTGCTCCAGATCCCCCTCCAATTGAATTATATACTATTCGTGTTCCATTACTAAGTGTTGTAGTCATCTTATTCTAATACCTCATAATGAAAAAGAATGAGTTTGAATTCGTTATCATCCATGATTCGAGATATGCTGGGTAGTCGCTCATCATATCCATTAGTAGATGTGAAATCAACTGTTGATGGTAAAACATATAGGGTACGTGATCTTCCCGACAAACAAGATGCAGCTAATCTAATGGCGCGTGTACGTCGTAAGATAGGTACATTATGTGATCATCTCGAGAGTAAATACAAAGATAAGATTCAGATCCAACAACTTATAAGGAATTTCAAAGCAGAACCATCACGATTCATTGAATCAACACCTGATTCGGATCATACATCATATACTGTCAATAAAGGTGAAGCTATGCATCTTTGTTTACGACAACGTGATGGAGGTCCAGAGAAGTTGGTTAACGATAATGTAATGTCATTTGTTGCTATTCATGAATTAGCACATACAATTACACGTACTATCGATCATGGTCCAGATTTCTGGAATAACTTTGGATGGATATTACGTGAAGCAGAATCTATTGGAGTATATCAACATCAAGATTTTGCTGCACAACCTGTATCATACTGTGGAGTACGTATCACCGATTCTCCTAAATATGATCCTTCCAAAGATGAAGGACTAAATCCTGATGCTGCTCAACGTCAATCTGGTACTGTCTTCCAATTTGGTAAATTAATTGAAACCGGTAAATAACACACCTAAATTATCTGAGTAAATCCATTATATTATATATGACATCTATAATAGAATTAATAACACATATTAATAACTATTTTCAAACGAAGCCATTACAACAATTATGTATTCCTGGAGAATCCGCACAAATATATTTATCAGATTATACAGTCTCCACAATTGATAATATAGAAGGCATTTTTACAGTACTTGGATCTATTCGTAAAGGGTGTCGTGAGATGCAAATGCATCATACTAATAACCCTATGGGTCATCGTGAAGAATATAAAATATCATTCAATAAACCTGCTACACATCCTAGAGGAAGTTTTAAATGTTCATGTCCAGACTATACATTTAATTCACGAAAGAAATCAATTGTATGCAAACATATATGTTTCATTGTATGTCGATTTGGATCTATATATTCCGCGGATTTCTTTAATAATTCAGATAAACAGTTAACACAGGAACAGCATAATATAATACTTGAAAAAGCAGTAGAATTTGCAAACAGGGAAATACAGGAACTATATTCTGGTAAACAGGAACAGCTTTTACAGCAAGAACAGCTACAAGAAAAGTTCGCAGTCAGCTACAGCAGCCAGGTAGATGATATATGTCCTATATGTTATGATAATATGCAGGATGAACACAGTTTATTAAAATGTCCTACATGTTCAAATCACATCCATAAAGAATGTATGACAGTATGGCTCGAAAGAAATAAATCATGTATATTATGTCGTTCCACAATATGGAGAGTATATACAATATAACCCGTGTAATATACTAATATAAACTATGATAATAGATTAAATTAGAATAAAATGGAAGAAGGTGAATCCAATATTGCCAGTAAGGAAGAGTTTTTTAATAATATCTTTCAAACTGTACCATTATCATCATTACGTGAAGAGTTCGGTCCGGTTAAAATAAGGCTTCATATTAATTCAACAACATACCGTGATATTGTATGGAATAGTGCATATTCTTTCCTAAATATAGAAGATATCAAAGCATTTATTTATACATACTTCTATCAATCTGAGCGATCTGAAAGTGATCAATGGCTTCCAAAATATACATTCCTCGGATTCCAGAAAACGGAGGATGATGTCACACATTATATTGCAGCAGATTATTTATGGCATGATATTTCACAACCTATTTCAAGAGGAAAAAGATCAAAGAAAGATTCATTAAACACGGAACAAAATATTATATCACTAAGAGACCCATACAGAAGTGTGGAAAGTTCTAAATTAGACGAACGTTTCGTGGATAATACAGGAAATAAAAAACCTCTTGGTATTACACGACGCGGTCGTTCAACATTAGAAGATGTTTTTCACAATAATATACCACTCTTACATGCATTCAATCTACGATCATTAATCTCTGCATTCAAAGGACAACGACCAATATCTGCAGCAAATTGGAATTCGCGTTTTGCACCATATTTCCCTGATGTTGCTAGTGAAGAACAATATAATCCTACTGATGAAGATACCGCATTTGGTAAAAATATAGCATTATATACATTAAAACGCGATTCTCTGCTACATCAATTAGATGAATATCTAGAATCGGCTGATTTAACTGCACTAACTTTCTTTGGCATTCGTAATTTACGTCTTACATGGACAGCAAATGAAGACTCCACTCCATCACCACAAATTGAAGAACTATTTTATTATCTAAAAGCAAATGGCCGCCGACCATTCCTTCGTTTATTACCAGCTGAATCTGGAGCAATATCAAAACTTCATACAATAGGTACTATACCCATCCCTGATGTAACTGATCCTTCATTACTTATTCAATGGGCACGTGAATCTACACCGACACCAAGTAAAGATGCACTCATTATTAAATCACTTGTACGCGGTCCTATTGGAAGTGTACCTGCTATATATGGTACATTGCGTATCCTGGAGGATGGTACTGCAGATTATATATTGCTGCCGCCACGTTCTATTAAAAAACTAGATGTAGCTTCTGATTTGCGTAATATTGCACCTGTTATATCTCAAACAATTACAGGAACACATCTTGATACATATGATATGCGACTCGGTGAAATATCCATTATATTTTCCCTGAAACTCCAGAAATCAACTGCTGTTATTAATAAATCACGTATTCAACAACGTCTGCGTGCACTTCAACCATTTTTCTACGAAATTGCTCCACTTCCTAATGAATCACCTATTATTATGTTGCGTTATAAAGCAGTAAGTGAATTCGCCAAAGAAGATCGTATTAGTGCATTCATTACACAATTTGCTTCACGGCGTTCCACATCATCCTCTACATTCCTACGCGATGTTACTAAAGCTATAATTGATGAATTCCATATAGATCCACAAGAAGTTAGACGACGTTTAGAAGAATGGACAAATAAACGCGATGAATTCACATCCACTGCACCAGAAACAGGAGAATTTGTGGAAACACATAATCCTGGTATTGATGTCGCTATTTTTGGCTCACATCCTTTCTATAGTATACATTGCTATCGTATTAATTCCGCGAAATCGTTGGCTCGTCTCAATACATTGCTATCTATACTATTAACTGCAGATGATGAAGCATTGGACTATTTTGTCAAAGAATCACTTACTGCTGGATTAGATGGTTTAACTGATGCTGTAGAAGAAGAACGTATAGATCGTGAAGAAGATGGTGATGCTGATCAAGATGTTATACCTATGCAACCGGTCGATGTAGAAGATTTCAAAGGTATTATGGCTACAGAAAAAAGAGGTACATCATTCATGGATGATCTAATGTTTGATGATGAAGAATTCGGTAAAAATACTGGAACTGTTCCCTCCCTCCTGACTGCTACCACTGTCTTGCCTACTGTCAAAAAAGATGCACCAACTGGTGTTCCTGCTCAGGATCCTGCTGTCAGTGAAGCCATTAAAAAAGGTATTCCTCCTCCTTCTGATGCTGCTGTTCAAGCCAAAGGATATTTCATCACTAAATTAAAAGAGATTGATCGACAATTATTCGCTTTCAAAACAACTGTTAAAGGTAATAATGGTTATACAAGACAATGTGCAGCAAATGATGATCGACAACCTGCTGTTCTCACACATGCACAATATATGTATATGCGCGAAGTATATGCAGAAGATGAAGACATGTTTTTCGTAGTATATCCTTTTGAAGGAAAAGAGAAGGAGCCTCCATCAAGTTCTGAAGTATATCGTATATTGAAGTATGGTTCTGATCCTGCGAAACCATCATATTATTTCTGTCCAACAATCTTCTGTCTTCGCTGTGAAATAATGATTCGTCCTCGTGATTTCAAATCTCGTAAAGATCGTGATGGTGAACCAAAAGAAAAATACTCCTGTCCATTCTGTGGTGGTCTCAAAATAGATGATGATGCACGTGATAAAAAATCAAAAAAGTATACCGTTCTCGTTCGTAAAGATAAACCGAAAGCAACTGTTAAACATACTGAAATCAATTTCCTGCCAAAAGCATCACATCCAGAGGGTCTCGGTCTTCCTTGTTGTTATACTTCTGCAAAATCCATACGTATTAATGACCCTAAATATGCCAAATTTTTCGCTGCATTCCGTGATTATGCTGCTGAAACCGCTGCTGCAACTGTAGCTATTTCAGAAAAAGAGGAAACTATTGAAGAAGAAATAGAAGCAGCATCAGGAAAAGCAGTTGAATATGGTGTACAATTATATCGTATACATCGTGAATATATATTAGGTGCAGAAAAACATCCGATTGAACCAGGTAAATTCGGTATATTAACTGCGGGTCTCGATAAATATTTTGTACAGGATTCCAGTAAAATTGTGGCACGTTCTGGTATTCGACAAGAACTCACACCAAATGCACATGGTTTCTTACGTATGGGTGTTGAATACTCCAAAGACAGTGATGAAATTAGTATGAAACCGAAGACTACTTATTTTGCCGAAGGATTACTTGGTGTACTTGTTCCATTGCTAGTGCGAAATACAATAGATGAAGTACGTGCATTATTGGTTAAGGAATTCTCTCCACGTATGTTTGTCGCTGCTAACTATGGTAACTTAGTTCTAGAATTCTATAATGAACATGATCCAGTTCCCACAGAAAATGAACTGCGTTTATGGGCATCACGTGAACTTGATGTATCACTTCTTGATCGCAATATTACTGCATTACAACGTATATATGTGGCATATAGACGCTTCATTGCCTTCTTAAATGATAACACAACTCGTAAGGAACTTCGTCATATAAGTGCTGTTCTAGCACAACCTGGTTTCATTACAAGTCGCGGTCTTATTCTTATTATTCTCGAACATGATATTAAAACTCCTGAAGCTGCTGCATTACCTCCAAAGATTCGCTGTCCTCCATATGGTATATCACCTGAGTTATATGATGTAGCAGATGTCACATTTATTATGAAAGATACACAAGGTATATATACACCATTAGTATATACAGATAATACACCAGCTCATGGTAAATACGCAGAACAACATATATCTACATTGCGTTTCCAAGCTGCTGTTAGAGCTGCCTGGCCCACTATTGTTCAACGACGTGTTGATGAATTTTTCAAAACATGCAGTACATCATCCACAACCGCTGCATATACATCCTCTACACTCGTCAATACTGCATCACTTGCACCAATTTCCAAAATAATCTCTACATTAAAATCCGTAAAATCACCTGTAGGAATTGTACGTGATTCATATAATCATATTGTAGGTATTACATATCGTGCAGAATCAGGAAAGGGTCTCGTTGTATTTCCTACAATTGATGATGGTATTATGCCTGTTAAAATACGTATACATCTAGATTGGCAGGATGTAGTTGTAGCCTCTATAGATGATATTATTAATACATACAATACTGTTTTCATACCAACATTTACATATTATCGTGGTTATAAACCTGCATATATTGTACGACAACGTAGCGATGGTCTATATATAGGTATACAATTAGAAAATGGTATGATTATACCTGGAAAGCCTACAGATACACTTGGAACTGCGGCTGCATCCATGCGTGTTATAGATATAGATGAGTTCGAATGGGATGTAAATCGTCGTATAATAATGGAGGGTTCCACACGTGAATTACAACAAATACCTGGACTCACCGCAACAAGTAAACAGTTGGATGAAATATATCAATATTTCCGTATAACAGTTGCAAATTGGTTGGCTGGTGGAGAAGCCAGTGAAATACGGAAAGCAATTGAAGGTGTCATATTTCGCAGTGATTTACCTGCATATGAAAAACGGAAACGTTTGGAGATTCTTATTGGTACTATCTTTATGAATTGGTTTTATGAAGATGATGAACCTTTTGAATTACCACCTACATTTTTACGTAGTGATTGTAGGAGTATTACAGCGGAAGATAAATGTACAGGTGCATGTAAATGGGTGAAGGGAGACGGCGGCGAGGGTCAATGTCGTATTCATATACCACGCAGCTATTCTAAAACACAGGATGATCAAAATATAATTAGTACTATAGAACTATTCCGTGGACGTATTATTGAAGAACTCGTACAATTCTATGAACGCCGACAACAATTAATGAAGAATAGTGTATCGCGTCTCAGTGGATTAACGGGAGCAGTACAATATGATGATCAATGGATAATTCCAGAGAGATCCATTACATGGATTGAATTACTACGTCTTGATTGGTCTACTGGTGGTGAACCAATTGAAGGTGCGCGCTTCTATGAAGAGAAATCATCTGCGCCTACAACCGCAACTATACAAACAGATGAACAGCTTCATACAGTTCCATTATCATATGCAGAACGTATTGGAATACCTGTAGATAAATTGGCGGCTATACCATATAAAATATATATACCTGATGCAGCAGCAGTTCGTACGTTTATGCCTATTATTGGAGCATCTATTGAAGAACTTGGATTAACTACAGATGCAACCACATTTACTTCAGACAGTCTTCGGCAATTTGCATTAATGAGAAAAAAGACTATTATTCTCATTAAAGAAGATGGAAAAATACAGGTAGGTCGTGGATCATTGAGACCGAGTGATGCATACATTTTCATTGAAATAGATGGAGGTATTGGTATGTTAGTGTATTCATTAGAACAGACAGCAATAAAATTGGGTGATTTGACAGGAAAAGTTATTGATGCGATTCGTACAGCACCTTTAGTCGCAGCATCTGCAGCTGCTACAGCAGCTAAACAGGTACTTGCAGCTCCACCAACACGTCGTCTTACAATTGTTCGTAAATAGGAGATTTTGCTAATCCCCTATTCGTAAATAATCACCCGCAATTTAATGATGTGTCGCAGTAGGATTCTCTGGATCTAGAATAACAGGTCCATAACGTAGACCTTCACGCAGCGCAGCACGACGAGATTCAATCATACCTTCCACTTCATCATCCAATTTATTCAACCTAATACGTTTGAATGATGGTGCATTTGGATGCATAATCAGCAAATACATATCCTCAATTTCGAGTCCATAATATTTCTCTAGAACCCAACGATATATATTGAGTTGTAGTGAATAATGCCAATAATTACAATCAGGTAGATGTGCAACAGGTCCAAGACCACTCTGGAAACGATTCTCCATACGTATCTCTTTGGATCGTTTCCAATCATAAATCAAGAATTTTCCCGTTGATTTTCGACGAAATATCATATCTATTGAACCTGCTAGACGAATCTCTTCTACCCATACTTCCCACTCTGTACGATATGGTTCCAAATCATCTCCATACTTCCTCCAGAAACGCATGAAATATTCCCATTCAATTGTTCCATATGTTTCTGCAGGTATATATTTTATTGCTAGTTCAGTATCTTTGAAGGGTTCTAATGATGTACCAAAACGAACAGCATCCATATAATTTTGTGATCCATTTAGAAACATTTCAATCGCTAAATGCATTGCAGTACCTGCTTCTGAAGCATTTCTACCATTTTCATTCCATTGATTCTTTATTTCTTCTGCAGACATTCCGAAGTATTTATTTTGTCGCCATTTTGGTGAAGACATCATTTTGGCAATTACAGCATCTGGATCAAAATGTCCGAAGAATTGGTGCAGGAACCCAGTTGTTGAAACATAACCAGTTGTTTCGTTTTTGACAGTATATACATGTGTAGGTTCATCGAAATGTATAGCACGATCACGGGGATGTTCGTTTTTACGAGCAACATGCTGCCAATCCGCAGGCGTTGATCGTTTATATATAGTATTTGAATCTAATTCATCCATGATTATTGTAATATTATATTTATAACTTTATATAATTATCAAATTTTATTAAATAGAACTAGATAAGTAATACAATGAGTACTAATGATGTATTAATAGATAAAGGAGGCACTCCTATTGCAAAATTATATAATATACATAAGAATTATACAACACATAATGATATTGATAAATTAATTGAATTAATTATGTATGCGGATAGTTATCATGATTTTAGAAATGCTTCTTGTTCAAATAAATTACATAATATAGTACCTCGTCATTATTTTGAGGACTTTCGATATAAATTAGATAGTACATTTAATGATGTAACAATTAATATTAATACAATAGAAGATTCAACAATTAATTATATTAAAACAAAATATCCTACTGTATTACAATCCACTACATATTTTACAAATATTATTAAGACATTCAATTTAGATGGTAGTAGAAATCTGAATGAGTCAGATATAGAGGGTACTAATTATATTGAAATGAAAATAAATGATAGTATATATGACAATCAAAAGGATTTATCGCCAACTGGTATTCTTCTGTTAAAATTTTTGTTTGGGAGTTTTGGAGATAGAATACCATATCATTTCTCATTTGATGCAGGATCTGCAAAACCGATTGAAAGAATATTTAGAACACTTGGTAATGTTAAACAACTTTTAACACCACAAAATGTATTAGATTCAGCTACATTATCTATAAATGTATTTAATGATAATTCTAGACTAGAATATTTACATAATATATTCACTACTAGTTCAAATTATTTTACAAAAGATCATATAGTATTTAATATAGATACATCAAATTCGTCATTTGGTCAAGATGGTTCATTAGAATTTGATTATAATGCAATATATAGTAGATCCAAATATAATATTCCTACTGGAAATGCGGAAGGCCCTGGAGTAAATATATTATCAGATATAATGACAAACTGTAAAAAAAGCGATAAAATATGTTTTGATAGGAATAATACTGTAAGATATATTAATTATTATAATATAGTTAATGCTTTACCAAATGATGATACAATGTATAAATTATTATTTGATATAAAACGTATGGGAGATCATGAACAGGCTAATGCAGTATATTATAATAATAAAATGGGTAATAATACAGTATTTGTAACTATAGATAAATTGGCAGCATTATATTCACAGTTTATAGGTAATCCAACAATTCTTGTAAATTATGCAAAAAAATCAATGATATTTTATAAAGGTAAATTAAATAAATCTCTTGAAGATTTAGAAAAAGAAAAGAAACTAAATCAAAAATATACAATTAAATATATTGTTGAAATTCTTCCTAAATTATTTATGATTAAAAATGAAAATCTATTTAATCAAATTAATAATAATATATCATTAAATAATGATAAAATTAAAGGTTTTATTAATTCACTAATAAAAAATAATAATATATTAAATGCATTTTTTAATAATATAATTCAATATAAATTACAAGATATTTCACAACTTGCCAGTAATATTAATACACATATAATTAATATAATATCAAATAATAATACATCTTTCAATATTCCATTATTATCTTCACAAATAAATAATGCATTAAAATCGAATACAGATATAGATCATAATATACAAAATATATTTACTGAAGAATTCATTAATTCAATTAAAACAGTTAATAATATTTTATCAAATATTAATATTAATTATGATAATGCTACAAATAAATATATATATGATACTATAATATTCGATATATCAAATAATACATTAGTTAATAATAATACATTTAATTTTAA
>JACCDZ010577286.1_pt1 | contig 11859 bp, 12 predicted proteins | sample 7449551 | NCBI WGS metagenome assembly JACCDZ01 (sample SAMN15323452, study PRJNA562643) | freshwater metagenome | isolation source: river surface water | place: USA:Blue River Watershed | collected 2017-08-18
CCGGCTTCACCAATGACACCACCAAGATCTGGCTGCAATTTGCCTACAAGATGTAAGTGCAGGCGGCCATTTTTCTGACCGGCCTGTGGCGCTCGATCCGGCCCGGTTTTACCGGGCCGGACATCATACGGAATGCAGACCTTTGCGAGCGGAGGCTTTTCGCGGCAGCCGAAGCAGCCGGAGCAGCAGCCTTTGCGATACGGCGGATTTTCTCCCGCAGTCGCTGCAGTACGGGCACTGCCGCCGCGATATAGCTATTGATGCCGGCATGATGCGGGGCAGTCATCGGGTTTCATTTTCCGGCAGTAGCCGTCGCCGGCAATTTCAGCAGTAGTTTGTCCACGGCCTGCTGCAGGCGCACCGGGTTCAGGGGCTTGTTCACATTCACATCATCGGAAACCGTGCCACGCCATACCAGCTTGTTGGTTTGCGCATCGTGGATGTCCAGAATCAGTGTGCCTTCATTGAACGTCACGGTGCGGGTGACGGCCTCGGGCGGACCATAAAAGCCCCAGCCATAGGCGCTGCTGCAGGCATAGGGGCCGCAGACCACGCGCGGTGCCGCAGGGTAGACAGGCTCGGTCACCAGCTGTGTCTGCTTTTCCAGTCCGACGTGATAATGCACCAGCCAGGCGGCCTGGCCGCGTTCTGCGGGCTGGTAGCCGCGCTTGGCGAGGCCGCTGTCCAGTGCCGTTTGTACCTTGCTGGCAATGATGTCGTTGTTGATGCGGGGATTGTCTTCGCCCGGAAGATGGTCGGTGGCCACGCCCCAGGCATAGGTACCGGGGCCGGGCAGTTGTGCACTCGGGTCCTGTTCCACCACGAGCTGCGGCCCACAGGCGCTGAGCAGGAGGGCGGTCAGGGGCAGTAATAAGCCTCGGCAAGACAGGGACATTTTTTTCTCCATGGCGGGGCCGCAAGAAACATCAGCAAACGGCGACATGCATTTTTAGCAAATCCGGGGTTTGTTAACACTATTGCATTATGTCTGAGCTGTCCGTGAGCGCGCCCCTTAACAGCTTGCTGAAAAACTCGCTGCCTTGTCATCACGGCGTTCCCCCTGAAGGGGACCGAGGAAAAACTGGCTCAAAATGCTCATTTACGCTCTATAAACGCCGCTTTTTCGCCGGTTTTTGCCTCGCCTGGAGGCGCCTGCTGTTGGTGTGCTGACGGCCTCGGCTACGTTTTTCAGCAAGCTGTTAAAGCGTAATGGACGCAGTGCGCAGGCCTTCAAGGCCGCGACAAGCAGGGCGCTGTGGGTATGTCCCGGGCGCAAGCCACAAAGCTTGTCGGGCTTGCCAGCCGTTTGCGGCGCAGCGTTACGCTTTTTTTTCACCCTGCGGCCTTGCGCCGCAGCACCCGCAAGACATGCTGAAATAGTGTTAACAGACCCGGCTTGCGCCTGCCATCATAGGCCCATGTCTGTCATTCAACTTTCACGTCTGCTGCCCGCCCTGTCCGCCTTTCTCTTGGCGGGCTGCCAGAGTGTCGGCTATTACGCCCAGGCCGCGCAGGGGCAGACAGCATTGCTGCTGAAGCGGCAGCCGATTTCACGCTTGTTGAAGGATGAAAAGACGGCGCCGGATTTGCGCGCACGTCTCGAGACCGTGCAGCGCATACGCCGCTTTGCGGCCGATGAGTTGGGCTTGCCGGCGCAAACGCAGTACGCCAGCTATGTCGAGCTGGGCCGCGCTTATCCGGTGTGGTCGGTGATGGCGGCGCCCGAGCTTTCGCTGGTCTCCAGGACCTGGTGCTACTGGTTTGTCGGTTGTCTGGCTTATCGCGGTTTTTTTAGCGAAGACATGGCAAAGCGCTATGCCGAGACGCTGCAGCAGCTGGGGCTGGACGTTTATTTCAGTGGCATTCCCGCCTATTCCACCCTCGGCTGGTTCAAGGACCCGGTGCTCTCCAGCTTTGTGATGCTGCCCGAGCCTGAGCTGGCCGAAATGATTTTCCACGAGCTCACGCATCAGGTGCTGTTTGTACCGGGCGATACCACCTTCAATGAGAGCTTGGCGGTGGCCGTGGCCGAAGCCGGTTTGCAACGTTACAGCCAGCAATACCCGCAGGACCTTGAGCGCCTGGCGCGTGCGAAAAAACGGCGTGATGAGTTTGTGCGACTGGTGCTGAAGTATCGCCAGCAATTGCATGCCGTTTACATGTCTGACCGCCCTGATGCGCAAAAGCGCGAGGCCAAGGCGGAAGTGCTGGCGGCCTTGCAAACGGCGTATGCCGCCCAGAAAACGGAGTGGGGTGGTTATGCCGGCTATGACGCCTGGTTTGCCTCACTCAATAACGCCAAGCTCAACACCATCGGCACGTATTACGATCTGGTGCCGGCACTGCAGGCCCTGTTGCGCCAGGAAAATGGTGATCTCGGCAAATTCTTTGCCGCCTGCAAGGCGCTGGCGCGTCTCGACATCAAAACCCGTCGGCAAAGGCTCGATGCCCTGCTGCTTCCCGTGAAAGAAAACGACCCTCCGGTATGAACATTCTCACTTTTTCAGAAAAGCGGCCCGCGCTGGCCTTCAGTGATTATCTGCGCAGCATGGGTATCGCCAATCGCCTGGAAAAAACCGATGACGGTTTTGCCATTCAGCTTGCGCAAGCCAGTGATGCCGACCGTGCCATTGCGGAGGCGCAGGCGTTTGTCGCGCATCCGGAAGATCCCAAATACTGGCAGGCCTCCTGGCAAAGCGGCGCTGTGCAGAAAGAGGCGGTTTATGCAGAGCGGCAGGAGTCCTGGCTGGCGGCATGGTGGCAGCGCGGCGGCTGGGTAACGCGCGCCGTGACGGTGCTGTGTGTGCTGGTCTACATCGCCGAGCTCATCGGCGGTGAGGCCGTGATAAAGACACTGGGCTATGCCGAGGGCATCAGTGTCATGGCGCTGAATGGCGAATGGTGGCGCCTGCTGACGCCGGCTTTCCTGCACTTTGGCGTCATGCACATCGTTTTCAATCTGCTCTGGTGGTGGGAGCTGGGTGGGCTGGTGGAAAAAGAACAGTCTTCCTGGCGCTTGCTGGCACTGACGGTCGTCATCATCCTGGTCAGCAATGCGGCGCAGTTCCTGAGCTATGGCGCGGGCTTCGGCGGACTGTCTGCCGTGGTGTACGGCCTGCTCGGCTATCTCTGGCTTTATCCCTATGCCGATCCCCATGCGACTTTCCGTCTGCGCGGCGCCATCGTCATTTTCATGCTGGCCTGGCTGGCGCTGGGCTATACCGGCATCTTCGATGCCATCTTCGGCCCCATTTCCAATAACGGCCATCTCGCCGGTCTGCTGGTGGGGTCGGGCCTTGGCATCCTGCTCGGTCTCATCAATTACAAGCGGCAGGATGAGCCGGCCTGAGGCCGGATTCGGGAAAAGGAAAACGCCGGCAAGTGCCGGCGTTTTCATCAGGGCCGGGCGCCTCTCAATTGCGATTAATTCTCATTTGTGATTGAATCGCGCGCCCTGATTGCGTGGGCCTGTGCACCTGCAGGTCAACCGCCGGCGCTTGGTGGCGTTATTGCGCACTGGCCCGCGCCCAGCCCGAGAGCACTTATTCCATGTCTGCCGCAACACCCGCCGCGAAACAGCCTGATGCGCAGCGTCGTGCGTTCTGGCTCAAGACCTTGCATCAATGGCACTGGATCAGCTCGGCACTCTGTCTCGTAGCCCTGCTGGTTTTTGCGGCCACCGGCATCACCCTGAACCATGCGGCTGATGTGGAAGCGCGTCCCGTGGTGAGCAAGCAGCAAGGCGAGTTGCCGGCCAGCTTGCTGCCCTTGCTGGTGCGCAAGCAGGAGCTGCCCGCGGGCAATGACGCGATGTTGCCGGCGGCAGTGAGCGACTGGCTGGCGCGTCATATGGACGTGAACACGGCGGGTCGTGCCGGCGAATGGTCGGATGGCGAAGTCTATGTGCCCTTGCCGCGTCCCGGCGGCGATGCCTGGCTGAGCATTGATACAGCCTCCGGTGCCATCGAATACGAAAAAACCGACCGTGGCTGGATTTCCTATTTCAATGATCTGCACAAGGGCCGCAACACGGGGCCGGCCTGGAGCTGGTTTCTCGACATTTTCGCCGTGGCCTGCTTCGTATTTGCACTGACCGGCCTTTTTCTTCTGCAACTGCATGGCGGCAGCCGACCCGCCACCTGGCCAGTAGTTGCACTGGGTGTGCTGCTGCCTTTGCTGCTGGCACTTCTGTTTGTCCATTGATGGAGCATGATGATGCGTAGTTTCTCCGTGGCCTTCTTTCCTGCCGCGCTGGCGGGTCTTGTGGCTGCACCGGCCGTGGCCGCTGATCTCGCCGTGAAAGTCGAAATTCCCAAACTCAGTGTTGCCGAGTACCACAAGCCTTATGTGGCAGTGTGGGTGGAGCGCGAGGACAACAGTGTCGCCGCGCAGCTTGCTGTCTGGTACGACATAAGGATGAAAAACAATGAAGGCGTGAAGTGGCTGAAAGACATGCGCCAGTGGTGGCGTCGCGGCGGCAATGATCTCGCTGTGCCCATTGATGGTGTTACCGGCGCTACACGTGCACCCGGCGAAGAAACCTTGAGCTTCAGCAATGGCAAGGCGCCCTTGGGCAAGCTGCCGGCCGGCAATTACAAGCTGCAGGTGGAAGCTGCGCGTGAAGTGGGGGGGCGTGAGCTGATCAGCATTCCTTTCACCTGGCCGCCCAAGAAAGCCGAGACCTTGAGTGCCAAGGGCAGCGGCGAGCTGGGCGCGGTTTCCGTCCAGCTCAAGCCCTGATGCGTTTGTCAGCCCGTACCGAATTGAAGAAATATGGAGAATTTCATGAAGCCTGTTCTGAAAAACATCACGCTGGCACTGGCCCTGACGCTGCCCCTTGCTGCCGAAGCCCATCGTGGCTGGATACTGCCGGTGGCCACCGTGTTCTCCGGTGAAAAGCCGGTGGCGTCTTTTGACGCCGCCAGCTCCAACGATCTGTTCATTGCCGATCACAATGCCATGAATGTCGAGGCGCTCACGATCCAGGCGCCTGATGGCACCCTGAGCGCTCCGGAAAATGTCGCCAAGCTGCGTTATCGCAGTGTGTTTGATGTACCGCTGACGCAGAAGGGCACCTGGAAGCTGTACACCGCCTCCAGTGGTCTCAATGCGCGCTGGGAAGAAAACGGCCAGCGCAAGTCCTGGCCGCCACGCGGCACGCAGCCGACCGCGGCCGCTTTCGGGAAAGAAGTGCCCAAGCAGGCTGACAAACTGGAAGTCACCCAGTCCTCGCGTCGCTTTGAAACTTTCGTGACCTCGGGCAAGCCCGGCAATAGCGTGTTCAAGCCCACGAATACCGGTCTTGAGCTGGTGCCGGTGACGCATCCCAACGATTTGTTTTCCGGTGAAGCGGCCGTTTTCCAGTTCATCATCGATGGCAAGCCGGCGGCCGGCACCAAGATTGAAGTGACAGCCGGCGAGCGCCGTTACCGCAATGCCGAAGCGTCGGTGGAATACAGCACGGACAAGGACGGCAAGGTCAGCATCAACTGGCCGGCAGCGGGCCAGTATTATCTCGAAGCTGAATACGAAGATGACCAGGCCGCCAAGCCTGCCAGCAAACGCGTGGGTCGCTACACCGCCGTGTTTGAAGTACTGCCGCAGTAAATGCTTTTGTTGTGCTGCGCATGCACCCGCTGCCGGTAACGGTGGCGGGTTTTCATTTTCCGGATTCTGGTGGCTTGCAGGACGGGTTTTGTCCCACAGAAATAGTCTCTGGATGATTGCCTGATGGTTTATGTATGTCCCAGCGCCGTGTACTGATTCCTCATGATCTCGACGACACGCCGCCACCGGCGGGTGCGGAGCTCTATCAGCTGGAAGGCAAAACCATGGGCACGACATGGTCGGTGCGTCTGGCCGGTCCGCGCGGGCTCATGCCGGACATGCTGCGCATGGGTGTGGAGCGCCAGTTGGCCAGCGTGATTGCCGACATGAGTACCTGGGAGACGGACTCCGCCATCAGCCGTTTCAATCAGGCGCCAGCAGGCAGTTGGCATGAAGTGTCCGCCGATTTTTTTACCGTGCTGGATTATTCCCTGAGGCTGGCGGCGCAAACTGAGGGTGCCTTTGATCCCACCGTGGGGCCGCTGGTGAATCTCTGGGGCTTCGGTCCGCAAGGGCGCCAGAATGAAGTGCCGGATGCGGCGATGCTGGCCAGCGTTTCGGCGCATTGCGGCTGGCAAACTTTGCAAAGGGATGTGGAAAATCGGCGCGTCAGGCAGCCGGGCGGTGCTTATGTGGATTTTTCCGGCGTGGCCAAGGGCTTTGCGGTAGACAAGTTATCCGATTATCTGCATGCGCAAGGTTTTCCCCATCATCTGGTGGAAATCGGCGGCGAATTGCGCGGGCGCGGTATACGCCCCGATGCTCATCCCTGGTGGGTGATGCTGGAGCCGGTAAAAGAAAATGCCGAGGGCGTGGAGAGCGTTGTCGCTTTGCACAATCTGGCGGTGGCAACGTCCGGTGATTACCGCCGTTTCTTCATGCGCGGCGAGCAGCGCTTTGCCCACACCATCGATCCGCGCAGCGGTCGTCCCGTCACGCATGCGCTGGCAGCTGTCACGGTAGTGCACGAGAGCTGCATGCAGGCCGATGCGCAAGCCACCGTGCTCATGGTGTTGGGCCGTGAAGAGGGCATGGCCTGGGCCGAGAAGCAGGAGCTGGCGGCCTTGTTTGTCGAGCGCCGTGATGGTGCTTTTGTGGAAACCATGACGCCGGCTTTTGCCGCGCTGCTGGAGTAGATACACCGGCATGAAAAAACCTGCGCTTTCTTTTGCCGTGCTGGGCAATCTCGCCATGCTGCTGCTTTTGCTGGCACTGGCCGTTTTGCTGGCGCAATTCCAGGACGGCTTGCTGCAGATGCCGTCTGTTTCCGCCGCACGCCTGCGTATTGCTGTGCTGGCAACACTGCTCTGGCTGGCGCTGTGTGCCGCCATTTTTTTCATGCGCCATCGTCGCCGGCAGCGGGCGGAAAAAAAATTGGCTGCCATGGCTGCGCAAGGCAGCGGCCGTCCCTGGCTGGTGGCCTGGGCCAGCCAGACCGGTTTTGCGGAAAAGCTGGCCTGGCAAACGGCAGCAAGCCTGCAGGCGGTGGGTCTGCCGGTACGTCTGCTGCCTTTGTCGCAAGTGAATGAAGCCGCCTTGCAGGAAACTGGAAATGCATTGTTTGTGGTGAGTACCACCGGGGAAGGTGATGCGCCTGATGAGGCCCTGGCTTTCGCGCGGCGTATGCGCGAGTCGGCGCAAAACCTGTCGGATCTGCGCTATGGAGTGCTGGCCTTGGGCGATCGCAGCTATGCGCATTACTGCGCTTTTGGCCACAGGATCGATAGCTGGCTGCGGAAGGGTGGTGCGCGCGCGCATTTCGATACGGTCGAAGTGGATAACGGTGATGCCGCCACGCTGCGGCATTGGCAGCATCATCTTTACGTGCTCACCGGGCACACGGAAATGAGCGACTGGAGCGCACCGGATTACGGGCGCTGGCGTCTTGACGAGCGTGTCTGCCTTAACGCCGGCAGTGTCGGTGCGCCGATTTTCCTTGTGGCCTTTTCGCCCCTGCATGGTGCGGCGAGCTGGCGAGCCGGCGATATCGTGGAGATCGGTCCGCGCAATGCGCTCGCCGATATTGAAGCGTGCTTGCTGATGCAGGCGCAGGATGGCCACCGCAGGGTGATAGACGATGGCCATGTTTGCAGTCTGCACGAGGCACTCGCCTCGCGCGCGCTGCCGCTGGATGCTGCGGCACAGCAGGCCTTGCATGCCCGGGTGCAGGCGCAGGGGCTGCAGGCCTTGCTGGATCTCAAGCCCTTGCCGCATCGCGAATATTCCATTGCCTCGGTACCGGCCGATGGCCGTATCGAACTCATCCTGCGCCAGTTGCGCCAGCCTGATGGTCGTCTTGGCGTGGGGTCGGGCTGGTTGACCGAGCATGCGCCGGTGGGCGGCGAAATTGCCCTGCGCATACGCGAGAACCGCCGCTTTCATGGTCCGCAGGATGACAGGCCGCTTATCCTGATTGGCAATGGCACCGGCATCGCGGGGCTGCGCGCGCACCTGCGTGAACGCGAACTGAAAGGCCACAAGCGCAACTGGCTGCTGTTTGGCGAGCGTCATGCCGAACATGATTTCCTGTTTCGCGAGGCGCTGCAGCACTGGCAGAAAAATGGCGTGCTGGCACGACTGGATCTGGCATTTTCGCGCGATCAGGCTGAGCGCATTTATGTGCAAGACCGCTTGCGTGCGGCGGGAGATGAATTGAAGGCCTGGGTGGGGCAGGGCGCTGCCATTTATGTTTGCGGCAGTCTCGCCGGCATGGCTCCCGCGGTGGATGCGGTACTGAAAGCAAGCCTGGGTGAGGTTCTGCTTGAGCAGATGGCCGAAGACGGTCGCTATCGTCGCGATGTGTATTGACGAGTTTCAAACATGAAAAAGCCCGCCTTGAGCGGGCTTTTTCATTTCTGTGTGCGGGTGTCGGGCAGTCAGCCGTCGCCATGGAAGAAGACGGGCTGTCTTGACCCTGGTCTCCTGGGCTGGTACATAGTTGGTACGGTATCGTACCAATATTGGCTGGCAGACATTCGAGGACAAGACATGACGACTGCTATTGCAAGGCTTGAAGAACGGGACATGAATTTTTCGGGAATGGAAGGCAAGGTTCAGAAGCTTGCACGGCTGCGTGCGCTGGCGGTGCAAGACCCCGTTTCTGCGCAGGAGCAGGCCTGGCGCTGGCTGTGCAGCTTCAAGACGCTGGACACGCATCATGATCTGGGGTGGCTGTTTGCGCAGGGCAAGGCCGGCAAATCACCCTTGGGCGATTGTCAGGGGGAGGTGCTGGGCCTTTATGGTGCGCTATGGCTGGACAGTGTTGATCGTGCCGTGCGCCTCGGTCGCTTGCTGGGTGGTATTGGCTGGACCGGCAAGACCTTTGATCCTGTATCCGGCACGGGTTACAACCGCGTCAGTGCGGGCTCCATCATTCCCATGTTCTTCGTGATGCCCAAGTACCGTTTCAAGAAAGTGAACGGTGAATACATCGGCTTCCATTTTGACCACAAGATCGACTATTCCCCGCTGTCGCCAGAGCAGGAAGTTCGCTCCATTTCCTACGCCAATCCGAACTATAAAAATCCGATAGTGCTTCCGGATACCCGCGACGAGCTGGTGGAAATCCTGCCGGATGTCTACCTCGGACGCGCTCTGTACAAGAAAGATGGCCAGTGGCGCGTGGTGGGCTTCTTTGCACTGCGCCAGCCCGTGGGTAATTGAAATGGCAATCAATCTGGGTGGCAGTGTGGCCTGTGTCACAGGTGGAGGACGTGGTATCGGCTTGGCGACGGCCAAAGCGCTGGCTGCAGAAGGAGCCATTGTCTGGATAGGCGATATTGATAAAGCCCTTGCTGATGCAGCAGCCGCTGCAATTGGCGGGAAGGCCAGGTCAGCTCATCTCGATGTGAGTGACCCGAGCTCCTTTCAAGCTTTTATCACTGCCGCCCAAAAGGATGGCCCCATCAGTCTTCTCGTCAATAACGCGGGAATCATGCGAACGGGTGCGTTTTGCGAGCAGGACAGTGCAGGGCAGGTCCGTGAGATTGCCATCAACTTTACCGGCGTTGTCACGGGAACCCGCTTGGTACTGCCAGCTATGCTGGAGAGAAATCTTGGTCACATCGTCAATATTTCTTCGATGGCAGGCATGATGAGTGTTCCGGGGGCTGCCGTGTATACGGGCACGAAATTCGCCGTCACCGGGTTTTCTCGAGCGGTGCGTGCGGAAATCAGCGGCAGCGGGGTGAGCATATCCTGCATTTTCCCGGCGGCCGTTCGTACGGAACTCACTGACGGACTGGATATCAAGGGCGTGCCGACGGTGAATGCCTCCGATGTGGCAGATGCCATCATTGCCTCCTGCAGAACGGGTCAGGCAGAAATAACGCTGCCGCGCTGGGTCAAGCCGATGAGTCTTGTCGAGGCGGCGCTCCCGGAGAAGATCTCCGGCTTTCTGAAAAGGCTTGCCGGCGCACAGCGTCGTATTACAACGGACAATGAAAAGCGGCGCAGTTACAGCTCCAGAGCGTGATTCTCAAGCGCAGATCAGGCCCGGTATTCCGGGCCTTTTTGTGTCCAGCCCAGCTTGCAGCGTTCTCAGGCCATAAAGGTGATCAAGTGAAAAAGACGGTTTTCATAACGGGTTCGTCCAGCGGTATCGGGCGTGCGACAGCGCTCAGGTTTCAGCGCGAAGGTTGGAATGTGGTAGCGACGATGCGCTCGCCGGAAAAAGAGCAGGAACTTAATACGCTGGCGCATGTCATCTGCCCCGCACTGGATGTGCAGGACCCGGCCAGCATCCGCGCCGCCGTGGAGGCAGCCATCGAAACCTTTGGCGCGATTGATGTGCTGGTCAACAATGCCGGCTACGGCCTCATCGGCGCGTTTGAGACCTTCAGTGCCGAGCAGATAGAGCGTCAGTTTGCGACCAATGTTTTCGGTCTCATGCATGTCACCCGGGAAGTATTGCCGCGCATGCGCGCACGTCGCCGCGGCCACATCATCAATGTGGCCAGTTTCGCCGGGCGTTCGGTTTTTCCGTTCTACAGCGTGTATCACGCCAGCAAATGGGCGGTGGAAGGATTTTCAGATTCGCTGTCCTACGAAGCGGCCTGCTTTGGCCTGCGGGTGAAAATCATCGAGCCGGGCACCATACGTACGGCTTTCTGGGGACGTTCCACGGATCGCGTGAATGCCAGCGGTATCGAAGCTTATGATGCATTCGGCAAGCCAGTCCTGGATTTGATTGATGCAGCGGCGGCAAGCATTTCAGCGCGCGCGGAAGACGTGGCGGCCACCATCATGAAGGCGGCGGAAGACGACAGTTTGCGTCAGCGCTATGTGGTCGGGCTGGATGCCCATGTCACGCTCATGGCGCGCAAACTTTTGCCGGACTCACTCTATGCGGCCGTCATGCGCGCCACCTTCCAGAGCCCGGCTACGCGTTGGCTGGGGCGTCTGGGTGAGCGCTTGCAGCGTGGCGTTTGAGACGGCCGGGGTGACTGCTAGACTGCGCGCACTGATTGGCCGGATGTCTTTTTCATGAGCAGCTCACCCGTTCGCCCCTATCTTGGCGAGTCTGCAGAAAACCGTATTGGCGCGCGCCGACAGCAATTGCTGGAGGCAGCTTTTGCGATGATGGCCAGTGATGGCTGGCGCCAGGTCAGCATCGACTCCCTGTGCCGCGAGGCAAAACTCAACAAGCGCTATTTCTATGAAAGCTTTGCCAATCTGGATGAGCTGGCGGCGGCGGTGGTGGACGATATTGCTGCGCAGTTGCTGGCAATTTCTTTGCCGGTGGCAGCCAGGGCGAGTGCGGCGGGTGAATCGACGGAAGTGATTGCTTATCAAGTACTGCGGCCCGTCATTGAATATCTCACCGATGATGAACGCCGTGCCCGCGTATTGTTTACAGAGGTAGTGGACAGTCCACAGGCACTGGAGCATCGGCAGGTAGCCGTGCAGACCTTGGCACAATCCCTTTCCGACTTTGGGCATGAGCATCACAAGTCTGACGGCCAGACTGATCCGATTGCCGCGGTGACGGCTGCGCTTCTGGTGGGCGGGACCATGGAGGTCATCTTGAACTGGCTGGATGGCCGCATTGAAATGTCGCGCGATCAGCTTATCGAGGATATTGCGGCGCTGTGGATAATGGCAGGTGATGGCGCGGTGGCGCGTGCACGGGCAAGGCAGAAACCGGTTGTTGATGCAGGTCGGAAGGTCGCTCCGAAAACGGCAAAGAAAAAGCCCGCATGAAGCGGGCTTTTTCTTGTTCGGTGCCAGTGAAAAGGCCCGAAAATATGGTGC
>JACCDZ010731956.1_pt1 | contig 11859 bp, 18 predicted proteins | sample 7449551 | NCBI WGS metagenome assembly JACCDZ01 (sample SAMN15323452, study PRJNA562643) | freshwater metagenome | isolation source: river surface water | place: USA:Blue River Watershed | collected 2017-08-18
GACGAACGGTTGCGGCTGATCATGGTGCGGTAGGCTCCTTGTGGTCGCGCCCACCCCGGTTGTCTGGCGACTCTTGGGGGTGGGCGCTGCTGTCGTTGTGGGCACCCCTGAAGAACGCGTCTGCGAGGGCATCGAAGTCCGCCCCGGTCGCGTCGGCGATGCGTGCGAGCACCCCCGGCCGCGGGAGGGCCAGCCCGTGCTCCCACTTGTGGACGGCGCCACGGACCACGCCGACGGCGCTGGCGAGGTCACGCTGTGACATCCCGGCGTGTTCACGGGCGGCGATGATTGCCTGCGCCAAAGACCCGGGTCCGTTCGCTTCAGTGTGCATGTGCCTACTATCTGTGGGCGTATGCACAGGTTCAAGCGGTGTGCACACCGACCTTCAGGTTTCGGCGATTATCCTTTCGGCTAGGCTCACGGGGTGGCACGACTCCACCGGGCTGCGCCTCCCGAAGACAGGAACATGTGTTCGCCGTGCCGGGGACGTTACGGCCGCACCCGCAGGGCGTCACCCGTCCGAACGGCTAGTCCACCCTCCGGCGCCGCCGGGTACCTTGGCGGCACTAGGACCCCGTCCCCCTGGAGGATGACCCGCCGTGAGACTCACCCACCTGGCCGTCGTCGTCGTGGCGACGGCCCTCGCCGCGGGATGCAGTGACGACCCCCACCCAACCTCGTCCTCGAGCACCACGACGACCGCCACGACGGCCACTACGGACGCTGGCATCACCGACGCCAAGATCGGACCCGGCTACGGCGCGACCGACGGTGGCCTCCGGTTCACCGTGACCCGCGTAGAGCGCACCACCGACCCGGTGCGCCTCACCACGGGCCGGCTAGACCTCGGCCCTTCCGAGGCGGCCGTCGTGGTCACGGTGGATGTGACGAACGTCTCAGCCCCACCCGCCAAACCGTTCTGTGTGGACCCCGGCATCATCCTCGTGGACGACACGGGCGGCAACCGGGGGCCGGAGGCCGAGAGCATGCACCTCCCGGGTTCGGACGGGTGCGGCGAGGTCAGGCCGGGACAAACCCGCCGCTTCAGGCAGCTGTTCAGCGTGCCTCGTGAGGCGACCAACTTCGGGGTGGGGTTGTGGTCATCGCAGGAGCCGGGCGACTCGATGGGCGGCTCAACTTGGGTGCGCTTCTCACCTTGACCGGCCTCGGCGAAAGAAATGTCCCTGCGGCCTTGACATGTTGGCGGTGGTCCGTCACACTGTACCAACAGTAAAGACAACACAGGGAGTCGCCGACCATGAGCCACACCACCAACCGCAAGCCCGCCGAGATCGCCATCGAGCTGCACGACGTCACCCGACTCATCCACGACGACGACGCCCTCGACGTCGACGACGAGGACTCCGAGGTGATCGCCGACCGTCTGGTCGCCGCGGCCCGCCGTCTGCTGGAGCAGGCATGACCCGGACGGCCTGCAACGGGACGTACACGCGCCACCCCGACGGGTGGCGCTACCCCTGGGGCGAACTGGTGCCCGGCGGCGAGGACATGACCATCACGAACCTGTACAACCCCCTGGTCCTCGGCAAGCTCGTGGTCGTCCCTGGCACCCTGGCCCGCAACGAACCCGAGTTGGCGTTCTGCCTGGACCACCCGAGGTTCCTAGAGGTGATGGGCCAGGAGCGGGCGGAGCGGATGCGGGCCCGGACCCCCGAGGACATCGACGCCGACGCCCTCGCCGTCCCCCTCGACGTGTGGGATGAGCACGCCAGGGAGCCGATCGGGATGTGGGCCCCCGAGCTGCACGCCACCCTCCTGCTCGGCATCCAGGACGTCGCTAGGCTGGCGGGGGTGAAGGTGGAGACGATCCGCCAGCACCTCAAGCGAGACACGATCCCCACCCCCCAAGGAGTCCATGTCGACTCGCCGTGGTGGACGCGCCCCGTCATCGACCATTGGCTGGCGACGCGCCGACCCCAAGGCCGCCGCAAAACCGGGGGCTAACCCTCGCCGAAAGAAATGTCCCTGCGGCCTTGACATGTTGGCGGTGGTCCGTCACACTGTACCAACAGTAAAGACAACACAGGGAGTCGCCGACCATGAGCCACACCACCATCAGCCTTTACCTCGACACCACCACCGACCCCGAGAACAGCGCCGGCTGGATCCTCGACGACCAGCCCGTCTCGGTCGCCTCGGCGATCGCCGCGGCCCCCGAGCGCCACCACGAGATCATCCTGCGCACCATGGTCGCCCTGGACAAGGACTTCCAGGGCGACACGTGCGTCGGACGCCAGACGCTCAAGGCCGAGTTGGCGGCAGTCGCCCCGAAATGCGCAGAGATCCTGCGCTAGGCACCAACGACGAAGGGGACCCCGGTGGGGTCCCCTTCAGTGCGCTGGTTATGGGATGATTTTGAACGTTATTGTGATCTTGAAACCACCTGGAAAACCCGCGGTTTCACCCCGTTATGGGATGTTATGGGGCCCAGTTATCCCCGATTTGGGGCGGGTCTAGGCGTCCGTCAGGCGGGGTGCTGTGCGTCGCCGATGGGTACGTCGCCGGGGTCGGTGGGGGGTGGGTCGGTGAGCTGGCCGGCGTCGAGGGTGACGCCCCCCGCCAGGTTCGCGGCGGCCGCCTGCCACATCCGGCCGATGACGGTGGCGGCTGCCAGGAGGGCGGACACGATGACCCACGTCTGCGGTGGCACGCCGAGCGGTGCTGCGGCGTCCGCCAGCTCACCCACGAGGGGGGCGATCGCAGCCGCGGCAGCAGCCCCGAACCCCACCCACGTCCCCAGTCCCTTGCTCACAGTCTCCATGCTGTCCTCCTGTCTCAGGTGGTTTTGCCGAGGCCGGTGACGGCCCCCGACGGGTTGGCCGCCACGGTGGTGGCGGGGGTGCTGTAGGGGCGCAGGCGTCGGCCGAGGGTGGCCTCGAGCCGGTCTTGGGCGCGTTTCCGGTCGGCCTCCTGGGACCACGGTCCACGCACCGGGAGGGGGCCGATGACGATAACCCAGCGGCCGCCGGGGATGCGCTTGATGCGGGCGCGGCGGCGCTTCGCCGGTTCCATCGCCTCCAGGCGCCGTTTCGCCATCGCCAGGGTCCGCCACGGCCCGACGGTGCGCGACAGGCGCCCGGCGGCCGTGTCTTCCAGCCAGAACACCCGGCCGACATTCCCGGCGGTGCGGCGAATGGTGGGGGGGATGACGAAGCTTTCGCCGGTGCCGATGCGGTGGGTGCGGCGGGTGACGGCGTCCCCCGAGTTGCCTTCCACCGTGTCCACCACCCCGTCACGGATGCCGACGACGATGCCGGTGTGGACGCCACGCCACAGGATCGCGCACCCCACCATGGGCGTCTCGGACAGCCACCCGCGGGCCTTGGCCAGCAGCCACATCTGCTCGGTCGACGCCGAACACGCATCGGTCTCGACGCCGGCCTGCCGCCAGACCCATTCGACGAACGCCCCGCACCACGGCCACCCCGTCCGCTGATAGCGGGCGTAGGCGGTGGCGGCCTGGAACGTCTCCACCCTGGCGCCGCGGTTGCTGCCGGCGGGGTCCTCCTTGACGCCGACCTCGCCGGTGGCGATCCGCAGGACGGTTGCTGCACTCACGGGGACACCTCCGGGGTGGGGACGACGGGCGTCGATGGTGGGGGCTGCAGGCGCCTGCAGTCGGAGCGGGCGAACCGGGTGCGGGCATCGGCGAGGTCCCGGTGGGCGTCGGCGGCGCGGGTGACGACGCCGGCCAACACGGGGCGCCCCTGGGCGCGGTGCCAGGCGGCGACGGCCAGGCCGGCGTCGGATTGGACGCGGGCGGTGGTGGCATCCAGGCGTGCCTGCTCCTGGGCGAGCAGGCAGCTGGCGAGGAACGCCCGATCGCGGTCACGGTCACCACGCTCGCCGAGCCACCACACCGCGACGATGCAGGCGGCGGCGAGGATGGCCAGACCGCGGGCCGCCGCCCGGAAACGGCGGTCGGAGCGTGCCGCGACCTCCTCGATGCGGGCCTGGTGGGGGGTCACCACGCCCCGAGGCTGCGGGCGACGGCCGCCACCATCAGCCCGGCGAGGGCCAGCAGCTGCCAGGTGAGGGGGATGTGGCCGGCTGCCCGCATCACCGGCGACCCCTCAAGGACTCGACGACCACCTCGCCGACCCCGACCATTGCCCCCGCGATCACGAGGGTCAACGCGTCGTGCGCCCCCAGCGACTCCCGCACCAACAACAACAGGCCGACCATCCGGGTCGCCCAGGCGAGGACGAGGGGGGGGACGGCCTGCCACGCGAGGGGCGGGGTAGGGGATGTTGGTGTGGCGCCGCTCGACGACGGCGAGGACGGGGAGGTGGTTCCGGCGGCGTCGGTCATGCACCGTCACGCCTCATGCCCCGACAGGGGCGACGGTGACCGACAAGGTGTGCAACGCCACCCCATGCACCGCGTCACCCCGCAACTGCAGGCTGATGGAAGACCCCGGAACCTGATTGATGAACATCCACGCGAATGAGGATGTCGCGGGGGACCCGGTGACCACGGGCAGATAGTGGCCGGCCACCACCGACGAAGGGAGGTGCCCCCCCAACGACCCCCACGACAGCTGGCCAGCCCCGTGCCATTGGGCGACGACGGACACCAGCATCGCCTGGGCTTGCGGCAACACGATCCGGGCGGGAAAGGTCGGGCTCCACATGTTGCCCTCATCCAGTTCCTCCGCCAGCATCGGCAGGTCAACCGTCACGTTCGGGGCGACATCAATGCGGGTGTAGCGGGTGACGACGCATCGGGGGCCTCGGGGGATGGGGTCCGGCCCGAACGGCCCATGCTGGGCGCCGTGGGGGCCACTGACCTGCACCCACGCGGTGCCGGTGTCGAGCGTCACCTGCCCGGAGTCCGTGTGGTAGTGGAACCGGCCGGGTGTGGCGGCAGGCGGGCGGGACCCGAACGGGCCGACGGTGATTGTCGCCGCCCCATCCAGGGACGACGCGAGGGCCTGCAGGTCGGCGGGCACAACCGCCGGGTCAGTGCCCACCGGGTACGGCAGTTTGAGGCGGGGCGTCAACGGCATACGGGCGTCCTCACGGTGGGGTGGTGGCCAAGTCGTCGTAGTTGGTGTAGGCGGCGGTGACGTCGTCGTAGGTGGCGTGGGCGGCTGCGAGGTCGTCGTAGGTTTGCCCGTCGATCGCGACGACGGTGACGACGACTCCGGCGGCGGCGACGCGCTGCGCATCCGCCCTTGTTCGGTCCGGGTCGGGTGTCTCACCCGTCAACGTGTGGACGTGCATTGCCCACCGGTCCCCGTTGGCCCGTTCCCGGATCAACACGCGGCGGGTGCCGGTCAACGTGTCCTCCACCGCGACCCGGACGCCTTGGGCACCGCCGCGGCGCATGCCGGCGGGGAACACGACGGCCTGCCGGGCCCGGGTGAGCCACATCGACTCCGGTTCCCCCACCCGCCGGGGGGGCACAACTCCCCCGGTGAACATGGCTGCTGCCGGCAACGCCCACGCGGGGGCCGCCGCCGGGTCGGTGAGGGCCTGCCAGGGGCGCAGCTCGTTGGTGCCGTGGGCAACCTGGTGGGGGCGGGTGAACGCCGTGGCGGTGGCGTTGATGACGGCGTCCAACACCTCGTTTGAGGTGGCGGCAACCGCGGGGTCGATCCCCACGTCCGTGTCGGTGTCGATGCGGAGGTGGTGCAGATGCCCGCGCAGCTCGTCGGCCGCCGGGTCGGGCCACAACGCCGCCAGCCGGCCAACCGCCAAGGGTTGCGCCGTGACCATGGATGTGAGGGCGGCGGGTTCCGGTTCGAGCCGGGCGACCACATCCACCTCGGCGGTGAGGACCGCCTCCAGGCCCCCCCCGGATGGCCCGGCGGGTCGGGGCAGGAGGGCGGTGGTGAGCGGCACGCCCCGACCCCGACCAGCGCCATCCAGTCGAGGGCGCGATGCACCCGGACCTCGTCGATGCGGGTCGCCCCCGCCTGCGTCTCGATGACTACGGACCCGGCCGTGATGTTCGCATCGGACGCCGTGGACCCCACCTGTGTCCAGACGCCGCCCTGGCGGCGCCATAGGGCGGCGACGGTGGGGGTGAGGCGCACCCCGACGGCGTCACCAGCCGCCGCCACCACATCCGTCACATCCACATGGGTGGCGACGGATGACCCCGCCACCCACCTCTGAAGCCGCCACCGCGACGGCGACGCACCGTTCATCGTCACCCGGGCCACATACCCCCCGGTGCCGGGGGTGGGCGTCGTCGACCCCAACGCCCCGAACAGCACCTCGTTGGTGGCGTCCGGCGTCGCAGCGAGCACCCACACGAAGTCCAGGGCGGGGGCCCGCCCCCAGTCGACCTTCGCGGTCATCGCCCCCGCCCACCCGGACCCCGCCACGCGCTGCAAGGCACCCGCCGCGATCCCCCTTTGGGCGTCCCCAGCCGTCGCCGGGCTGATCCACTCGGCCTCGGCGTCGATGCTCGTCACGTCGGCCCGGGCGAAGTCGTCACGCCACAGGATGGGGCCTGATGCGAAAGCCCGCACCGCGACTCAGGCGTACAACAGGTTGACGATGACCTCGCCGGCCCCGACGGCTGCCGTGTCGTTGTCGGCGGCCCCCACCGTGATGGCGGCGCCGATGCCGGTGGTGCACCCGATACCCGGCTGGAGGTTGAGGGCGAGGCCACCACCGGCGGGAATGAGGACCGTCCACAAGGGCGTATCAGTGCCCACCGTCGGGGCGCTGGCCTTGTTGTAGAACTTCAGGAACCGGTTCGAGGTGGACGTGTTGCTCGCGATGATCGTGGAGACGACACCCGCCGAGCCCTTCACCGACGTGGCGTTCGTCGACGCGGCCGAGATGATCTTGAACGGGGTGCCGCCACCACCCGACACGGCCCCAACCGCAACGCTGAGCCGGCCGTTGTAGGTGGTGACCGCCGCCCCCGTCTGGTCAGCGAGGCCAACCGACTGGACGTGGGCGGTGCCCGTGTCCTTGCTGCGGATCGTGGCGGTACCACCACTGATCGGGATGAGGATGTTGTCGGCCATCAGTTCGCCCCGAACCCGAGGTCGCCGGCGTTGAAGACCAGGGGTGTGCCGACGACGGGAATCCGCTCTTGCTCCAGGGGGCCGAGCCACAGCCAGTTATCGGCCTGGTCGGTGACCACCACATGGCCGACGCCGGGGTAGGTGGTGCCGGCGACACCGGTGGGGGCGGGGAACGTCACCGACGCCGCCGCCGACAGGGGGCCACCGAGGGCACCCCACGCCCCCGTCGTCGCCGTCACCGATACCCGGGCGTAGCCGGGGTAGGCGGCTTCGGTGCCGCCCCCGGACTTCGTCGGGGGATCAGACGACACATACAGGCGGACCTTGAGGCCGGTGGGTGCGGTCGGCATCGCCTGTCCCCGCCCCATCCAGTTCTCGATGGCGCGGGCGGCGTGGTCGGCGATCTGGCCGGGCATAGGGTCTCCTTCAGCCGGGGTTGGGGGCGATGATGTAGGCGCCGTCCGGGCGGACGGTGAGGCGTTCACCGGTGCTGATGCGGGTCGCTTCCTGCGGCCACTGGACACGCACCCCACCGGTGGCCAGGGAGCGGGCGGCCGCCAAGTTCTCGGGGGTCAACAGCTCGGGCCGGATGCGCCACTGCACGTCACTCATCGGCACCGTCGTGTCGGCCCCGCCACCCATGGCCAGGCGGGCTCGTACGGCGACGGCGGCGCCGGCGACACCCCGCAGGTTCGCCCCCGTCGGGGGGGCCGTCCGGGCGTAGATGGCGACGCGTTTCCCCGTGTCGACCGTCCCCACCCACGGGGCGGCGGGCCCGTCGGAGTACGTGTCGATCGCCCATTCCAGGGGGTCCCCTGCGGCGTTGCCGGCGCCGTAGCGGGCGACGTCGTCGCCACCGGTGATGGCATGTTGACGGTAGTCTCCGGCCGGCAGGTTCGGTGGTGACGTGAAGGGGAGGTTGACCCACGTGGCGGCCTGGCCCGCCACGACGGCCCCCTCCTGGGTGGTGGCGACCAGCACCCCGTCCGCCGTGTAGATCACACCGCGGACGGTGCACGTCCCGGAGGTGGCGACACCCGCCCCGTCCATGAGGACGCGCATCCCCGGGATGCTGCGGGCCGTGGTCAGGGTGTAGCGCGAACCGCGGTTGCGGTCGGGGGTGGCGGCCGCCAGCATCTGGCCACCGTCATCGGTGCCGAACCGGTCGACATCCGGTGGCAACGGCAGAACCGGGGTCGGGGGGGTGGGTGTCGATCCTCCCCCGGACCCCAACCATGCGGCCACATCGGCGTAGCTGGCGCGGCGGCAGAATCCCTGGTTGTAGACGACGCGCTTCGCGACACTCGAATCGTTCTTCGAGGCGTAGATCCCCATCTTCCAGTACGAACTCGCGTTCGTGTCGGTGAAGATCGTCTTGATGCCGGTCCGGTCGACGCGCTGCACGAAGTCGGTGTCGACGCCATCCACCTTCGTCCACGCCCGCACCACACCCGTCGTCGTCGCGGACCACGCCACCTGCAGGATCACGCTGATCCACCGGCCCAACGGCAGCGGGTTGATGAGGGTCAGCAGGTTCTGCGTCTTGCCGCCCGAACCGATCGCGTCGGCATACGAACCGCCGCCGCGCACATCGAGGTAGAGGCGGTGGGGGGCGGTCGACGACCAGCCACGGTCGGCGAGGATGCCGAACGGTGGCGACCCCGTCGACTGCTGGTGGTGCAGCTGCCACACGATGCCCCACATGGGGCCCGACTCCCACCGCGGGTCACCACGCCCCCAGGCGTCCGACCCGTCGGGGAAGAAGAACGACATGCCGTACCAGCCGTCCTGGCCCGGCACCTCACCACCATTCGCGGTGATCTCCGCCCGGCAACCATCCGCATAGAGGTCCCCGGCGAGGACCATGCACCGCGCCGCCCTGGTGCCCCGCAGGCGGGGATCGGCGACGGCCACAATCCGGTCGGCCGACACCTTCTGGCCGGGGATCGCAGCACCCGAGGCGTAGCCCTCATAGTCGACGGTGGCGTTCGGCAGCGCCATGCGTGGTCCTCCCTGGTGGCGGGCTGGTCGGTGGTGCGGGTTACGGGGGGTTAGGTGGCGGGTGTGGCGACCACGTCGCCGGGGGTCGGCAGCACCGCCCACCCGGCGAGGTCGACGCTGGCGCCACCGTTCACCGTGCACGTCGCGACGCCACCGACGCCGCGGACGCTGGCGACGGCGTGGGCGACCCCGATGGCCGTCACCCGCCGCTCGGCCGCCAACTCCGGCGGCAACCACAAACCGGGGGCCGCATCATCCCGCGCCCACCTCCCCGGCGACACATACTCCTGCGCCGCGGCCTGGGCCGCATCGACGATGTCGCCCTCGTCGAACCCGTCCGCCGGCCACACCGACACGGCGACATCCACCTCAACATAGGTGGGGGCGGCGACATGGACCACCACGTTGTTGACCCGCCCCGGGGTGTCGAGGTGCTCGAGCACGTCCGCCATCAGCGGTCCGGACAACGCCTGGCCGGTGTCGTCGACAACGAAGATGGTAACGTGGCCACCCGCCGCGGGCGCCGCCGGCCAGGTCGGCGGGTCCGTCGCGTCGAACAGGTTCACCGCCAGGGCCCGCCCGACGCTGGGGTGGTCGAGGGCGAGACCGGCGTAGTCGTCGGTGGTGATCGGCAGTTGCCGGAACCGGCGGGCAGCCCGGGCGGCCCGGTCGATGAAGTCCTGGAGGGGTTCCTCATCGGCCCCACCCGCCGACACCGTCGACAACGCGACGGATGCCACACCCGGCACACCCGTCTCGAGGATCGCGGTCCCCGTGCACCCGTTCTGGTCCGACCCGGCTTCGAGGCTGGCGACGGGGACCGCGGCGATCACCGTCTGCCCCGCCTCCACCACCCAATCCCCGAGCGTCCCGAACGTCACGGGCCGACCGTCGGGGGCCGACACCGTCACCAACGTCCCCGCGGGCACCACATACCCGTCGTCGTTGACCATCGTGAACGTCGCGGCCGCCACTGCGGGGCCCGCCGACTGGCGCGACAACCCCAGAACCGCGTTGGCGAACCCGCTGTAGACGTCGCGGAACTCGTCGGTGAGGAGGGTCGCGACCGTCGCGGCGAGCACCCCAACGGCCTCCGCGAGACTCGTCTCGGGGCTGCCCTCATGGACCTCCCACCCGTCTGGCAGGCGGGCCGCCATCTCGGTGAGCACGACGTCGGCGGCACCTACTTCATCCTGAATCACGGCCGGGTCAGTGAATGCCACCCCGTCAACCCTCCCTGTGCTCGACGTCGACACCGACCCGCCGTTCACCCTCCCACGGCCCACCCGTGACGGTGACCGTGACCTGTGCCCGTGGCTCCCACCGCATCAGGTCGGCGGCGAGGCCGGGCCCGTCAAGATCGGTGAAGGTGGGGTCCTCGACACCGACCTGGGGGGCGATGGGCCGCGCCCCGGCCGGTGTGTGCAGCAGCACCCGGACGTTCATCCGCAACTCATCCAGGGTGTCTTGTTCGACGGTGGCGAGGCGCCCCCCGGCCACGGCGAACGGCCACCGCATGTGGACGACGTCAGCCACCCCACCCCCCCGTCATTGCGGCCACCAGGCGATGCACCACAGGGTGCCGGCGTCGGACTCCAAGATCAGTGCCCCGTCCCCGGGGGTCGGGTCGGTGTCGGTGCGCGGCATCCACGGCACGGCGTGCACGGCGGACCGGTGCGCATCGATGGTGACCCGCAACCACCCGTCGGGGGTGACGGCGGGGTGCGCGACCATCGCCTCGCGGGCGGCCGGCGGGGGCCGGCGGGCAAGGTCCGTGAGGGTGGCCACCTTCAGGCCCCCGGCCAATGGCGGGGGGTGAACCCCGCCGTCGACCGGGTGGTGCGCCGCAACCGGGGGCCACGCTCACCGTCACCGTGGGGGGACGTGTCGAACCGCTTCCACACGCCGGCCGCCCCGTCGTGGAACTCGATGAACACGTGCTGTGGGTTCGCCCACACCGTCAACTTCGACCCGCGGCCCGGCTGGCCCCACGACGTGGCGAACACCCCGGACGTAATCGCCCGCGCCTGGTCGAACATGTCGACGCGGTGCAGGAACGCCGACGAGCTGCTCGAGCAGTCCAGACCCGCCGCCGGGTCGAGGCTGCCAACCGGCGGCCCATGCCCACCCCCATACACGTACGGCCCGGTGAACGCCCGCCCGGTGGCCTCCAGGTCGCCGACGTCACCCGCCGCGGCCTCCATCGACGACGCAACCGATGCCCCCTGCTCGGCGGCGGGCTCGGGCCGGGCAGGGCGGGGACGCCGCAACGTCACATCCACGGCGGGCCCGTCCAGGGACGGCCGGCGGGCGACCGCCACAATCCACCGTCCGTCGAGGATGCCTCCACGCCAGTCAACGACGGCGCCGGGCATGACGGGCCACTCCCCGACCGCGACCTGCAGGTCAACCTGCTCGACGGGGCGCAGCGGGCCACCGTCGAACTCGGGGGGCCCCAGCAGCCACGGCTCGTCACCGTCCATCACCAGGGCGGGGGCCTGTGCCGCCAACTCCCGGTCCGACACGAAATGCAGGACGTTGCCGGCCGCCCACCTGGACCACTCCACATCCTGGGTGAGGGACCCCGTCGACGCCCACCAGTCCTCATCCCCCCCCGCCACGAAGTCGTAGCGGGCGGCGCCACCCGTCTCGGCACCCGCAAGGTCGGTGCCCTGCAGGAACCGGTCAACCGTCTTCGCTGCTTCGGCCTCCCACCGGCCGTAGGCGTCGGGGTGGGCACTGATCTGGACCTTGTTGATCGCCCGCGACAGGGGGGCGGGGGCATGCTTCAGCGACCCGTGCACGGCCCGCCATCCACGCACCCCCGGGCCTTTGTCGACGGTGAGGTA
>JACCDZ010171267.1_pt1 | contig 11851 bp, 10 predicted proteins | sample 7449551 | NCBI WGS metagenome assembly JACCDZ01 (sample SAMN15323452, study PRJNA562643) | freshwater metagenome | isolation source: river surface water | place: USA:Blue River Watershed | collected 2017-08-18
CGTGTGTATTCTTCCCACCAAGAGATGCGATCGAGGAGTTTTTGTCCGACGGCGGGCGATACCGCGCGACGTGTCAGCATGTGCTCCACGCCATGGATCTCGGGCGTTTCGGAGAGAATGGCAGTGCCACCATGCCTGACGAGGATATCCATGGCTGCGCCGAGTGCGGGATTGGCGGTGATGCTCGAGAAGCCATCCGATCCGCCGCACTCGAGACCGACTTTGATATGGCTGGCACTGCAAGGCTCGCGTTTGACGGCATTTGCTTGAGGCAGCATTGCTTGAATAGCTTGGATACCTGCTTCGATGGTGACGCGGGTACCACCAACCTCTTGCATGACGAGAGTCTGGAGAGTCGGTCCGATGTCGAGTTGCTGCGAGCCAACCAGATCGGCGACCTGGTTTCGCTCACAGCCAAGACCGACGATCAAGACACCCGCCAGGTTGGGATGACGCGCGTAGCCCGCTAGCGTCCGGCGCAAGACATCAAAATGAAGGCTTGGCGAAGACATCCCACAGCCTGTTGTTTGTGGAAAGGCGACTACACCATCGACATTGGGGAATGGCGCCAGCCGCTCAGGTGTAAACCACTCAGCGATTTTGCGGATCGCAGTGGCAGAGCAATTGACCGAGGATAGGATGCCAATAAAGTTGCGTGTGGCAATACGACCATCGGGACGTTTGATGCCCATAAAAGTCGCACGCTGTCTCTCGGGCACATAGTCCACGGGGATGACATCGCGCCCGAACTCATGGGTATGTCCAAAATCACTCAAAGCAATATTGTGGCTATGCACATGATCACCCGCCTCGATGTCACGCGTCGCCACGCCTATGGGTGTGTCGTACTTGCGTACAGTCTCACCTTTTGCGATGGCACATGCCGCGATTTTGTGTCCTGCGGGTACCTGGGCCCGAAGTCTGAATGTCTGGTCATTGTGCGCGATTTGTGCGCCAAGGGTCAGGGGTTCACGGGCGATCAGGACGTTGTCCGAGGGATGTAAGCGGATCAAAGAAGAGGGTGATGCAGTCATGTGATTAACCCGCCAGAAGTTTCTTGAGTTGGAGTTTCTCGATCAAGATGCCCTCTTTTTTATATATTTCCATAATGTAGGCGCGATATTGTTCGGGATTCAAATAGAGCACGGGCGCATCAATTCGATCACAGGCCTCTTGAAACTCTTTGCTCTGGACTGCCTTGGCGAGCGCTTCTCCGAGCTTTTTGGCAATTGCGGGATCCAGTCCGGCTGGAGCACCCACACCGTTGGGAGCGTCTGTGACCACGGGGTAGCCAAGATCTTTGAGGGTGGGGACGTTTGGGAAGCGTTTGAGACGATCCTCTCCCCAGGTGGCCAAAAGTCGAAGCTTACCGGCCTCGACTTGAGGTGCCCAGGCACTCGAGTCCGCGAGCATGTCGACTTGGCCGCCTAACAATGCCTGCAGTGCGGGTGCGCCGCCTTTGTAGGGGATGTGACGTAATTGAATGCCTGCCGCCATGGCGAATTCTTCCATGCCGACATGTGTCTGCCCGGCGATGCCTGAGGTCGCATAGGTCAGTTGATCAGGGTTCTTTTTAGCGAACTCGACGAGTTCTTTCAGCGATTTAAAAGGCGACTCAGGGCGCACGACGATACCAAAGGTCTGGCCTGAGGTTCTGGCCAGATAGGTGTAGTCTTTTGCGGGATCAATTTGAGCCGAACCGAGTTGCGAAAAGCGTGTGATCGAGAGAGGAATCTGACCAATCGTATAGCCATCGGGTTTGGCCGTCGCAAGTGCTTTTGCGCCGATCATGCCTGCCGCGCCTGCTTTGTTTTCCACAACAACAGTTTGACCGAGTTCGCGCGTCAAGGCCTGGGCGAGGGCGCGCATCGTGGCGTCTGCTGTGCCGCCGGGAGGCCAAGGCACGATGAACGTGATGGGGCGCGTAGGATAGTTGTTGGACTGAGCGAGTGCGAGTTTTGGAAAAATACTCGTGGCTGCGAGTGCCGCGCCTCCGAGCAGGATGTTTCGACGGTTTGTGTGGCTCATGTGTAAGTCTCCGAAAATTGTTTTAAATGATTATTGCAGTTTTACGTCGTTGTCCTTGATGACTTTGCTCCAAAAAGCTGTCTGCTCGGTGAGCCATTTCGATACCTCTGGCGCAGAGTAGGGCACTGGTTCGGAGCCGAGTTCCTCGAATCTTTTTTGCAAGACGGGCGAGGCAATCACTTTTTGAACGTCGGCATTGATTTTATCGATCACGGCTTGAGGGGTTCCTGCTGTAGTCATCATGCCTTGGAAAGAACCCGTCACAAATCCGGCCGTTTTTTCGGCAATGGTCATCGTGTCCGGAATTTGACCGAATCGCTTGGGGCTGGCCACAGCGATCAGTTTGAATTTTTCTGCCTTCACCATGGGATAAGTCGCCAGGAAACTGTTGAGCGTTGAATCAATTTGTCCCCCCGCCAGGTCAGCAACAACTTGTGCGCCGCCTTTGTAGCCGATAAAGTTCAAATCAAAGCCAAGATTTTTACTCATCACGATCCCCGCTAGGTGGGTGGATGTGCCCAGCGTGACACCTAGACTTAATGGCGTTTTATTCTTTTTTGCGTACTCGATGAATTCGTCAAAATTTTTGACAGGCAGCGTGTTTCTGACGACTAGGATGTGAGGCGAATAAGCGATGATGGCCACGGGGGCCAGATCTTTGGCCGGGTTGTAAGTCATTTTGTCCATCAGGCTGGGCGTCATGGTGAAAATGCTCATGTCCGCAACGAGAAGGGTATAGCCATCTGGCTTGGCGGTCGCGACTTGCTGACCTCCGACATGTCCCGATGCGCCGGGTTTGTTTTCAATCACCACGGGTTGTTTCCAAAGATCTCCGAGCTCCTTGCCAACAAGGCGCGCCAGAATATCTGAGGCGCCACCGGCAGGAAATGGAACGATGATGCGGACGGTTTTATCTGGAAAGGCCGCAGCGGAATTGTTTTGAGCAGCTGCGGGCAAACTCAAACCTGAAGCAAGCAGCGCGCTGAGGAGTGTGACGGCCTTGAGCGCGCCAGACAGCACGGCACGCCGGGCTGGGTGTTGAGCGCGTGCGATTTCTTGGACGGTTGACATGCTTGTTGCTCCTTGTTGTTTTGATACTAAGGCTGGGAAAGTCCTGCAGTGCTGAGGTGATAATGCGTTGCGGCAGCAAGAAGTTGCTCGAGGGTTTGGCGTGTAATCGGAACCCCGAGCTCCATCGCCTGTTGAATGCGTTGATTGGCGAGTTCTCCAGGCAAGCGAACCGGCATTTCGGGATTGGCTGGTGTGTTTGCGTGGCAGGCATCAATTAAAAAATCCATCTGATCGCAAAACGCGTGATGTCCTGCAAATGCATTGGGATCGATTAGTTGAAGATAGACGCTGGCGCCCCAGCGCTTCGGGGCATCCATGCGGCCGTGGCCACTCAACGCTTGCGTCAACGCTTCGACCATGAGCGCGAGCCCAAAACCTTTGTGGCCACTTTCCATACCTCCGAGCCACATCAGACTGCCGGCGGGTTTTACCATTTCCATGACACGTGGGTCACGAGTCGGTTTTCCTTCACTGTCCAGCAGCCATGGGTGATCGAACAGTTCACCTGCTTGCGCCTTTTCACGCGTCATTGAGACAGTCGTCACCGAGGCGGTCATATCGATGAGGACGGGTTCGCGTCGAGAGGGAATGCCCCAGGCGATCGGGTTCGGACTCAGTAGGGATTGTGTGCCACCGAAAGGTGCGGCATATTTTCCGTGTGGACCCGAAGAGGCGAGTGTGACGAAATACCCCTTGTCCACAGCCTGTTTGATCAGAACAGCCAGGCAGCCGATGTGGTGACTTTTTCGGATGGAGAGTGTCACGACGCCATGTTGCTTGACACGCTGGCATGCGAGATTCATGGCTTGCTCGACCAGCCATAGACCGGGCAGGTAGTGACCATCCCAGACCATGGTCGAACCCGTATCGCGCACGACTTCAATTTCAGCATGGGTCGACATGCCCCCTTTTTCTAACTCATTGAGATAGGCCTTGCATTGTGTCAACCCATGTGTCGGGCGTCCCATCATGTCCGTGAGTGTCAGTAGTCGCGCGACAGATTCGGCGCGTTCGGCTTTTAGACCCACGCATTCAAATAGCCTCTGAGTCAGTTCAGTGAGAGCGGTGTAATCCGCTCTGATCAAATCTTTTTCTGTTGCGGTTTTTTTCATGAAGCGCTCTGGATAATAGAGTCGATACTTAGAAGTAATCGGGATGAGCTTGCTTGATTTGCTCGGCGTGCTTGAGTGTGCCACTCAGATGGTGGCGAACTGCTTGCTGAGCACGAACGGGATCGCCTGACTGAATCGCGGCGACGATCTCTTGATGATCATCGATGACTTGTTGCATTTTGCCGCCCTCGGGTAAATGCAAGCGTCTGAGGCGGTCAATGTGTCCGCTTTGCGCTCGTAAAAGCGACCAAGTCTCAAGCAGGTCGGCGTGGGCATAGAGGGTGTAGTGGAAGTCGTGATCAGCCTGAATGAAACCTTCGACTTGCTGTGTGTGTGCGCATTGCTTCAATCGGCTCAGCGCTTCTTTGAGGTCTGCGAGGACCTCCGCATTTTTTTGAATCGCATATTCATGCACGAGTTCGAGCTCAACGGCTTTGCGCAGAAAGTGCGCCTGTCTCGCCGAATGCAGATCGATTTTGCTGACACGGGTAGCGGCTTGCGGATAGACGTTGACGAGGTCTTCTTGCTCAAGCCTCATCAGCGCATCGCGCACAGGTGTCTGGCTGACACCAAACTGTTTCGCCAGCTCAGCGCGTGAGAGGGCATCTCCGGGTTTGAGTTCAGTTGAAATGATTTGCGCCCTGAGCACCTCGTAGAGCTGAGGGGCCGCCTGACGATAGCGATCAAGTTGAATGGTGTTAGGCATGGCTTTTACACTAATATATTAGTGTTATAGTAATGGGTCAGTTTGCATCAAACAACCTATCGTTAGTACTAACAGGGATAGTTCATGTCGAATCTGAAAGCTTCAACCCGAGAAAAATTGATGGGTGTCAGCACGGCCACGCTGGCCACGCTGCTCTTTAAGCGAGGATTGCGTAACCAGTTCATTCAAAATGTGCAGCGCTTGTCGGTGTCGACTCTAAATATGGTGGGTGAGGCTTTTACGCTTCGCTATATGCCCGCGCGGGAGGACCGCAACGGCATCGAGGTGTTTCAGAATCGCGCCCATCCACAACGCAAAGCGATCGAGGAGTGCCCAAAGGGGGCTGTATTGGTGATCGATAGTCGCAAAGACGCGCGTGCGGCATCCGCCGGCGGTATCCTTGTCGGACGCTTGATGGCGAAGGGTGCCGCGGGCGTTGTGACGGACGGGGGCTTTAGAGACTCTGCTGAGATTGCGGTGCTGGGGATACCCGCTTATCACCAGCGACCTTCTGCTCCGACAAACTTGACGCATCATGAGGCGATCGACATCAACGTCCCGATCGGTTGTGGAGATGCTCCTGTGTTTCCGGGTGACGTGATTGTCGGTGATGGTGACGGGGTGATTGTCTTGCCTGCCCATCTTGCCGACGAGCTTGCTGAGCAGGCCTGGGAAATGACAAAGTTCGAGGATTTCGTGACCGCAGCCGTTGCCTCGGGCCGTTCAATTTTGGGGTTGTATCCCGCAACAGATCCCCAAACGATGCAAGATTTTGAGGTCTGGAAAAAACAGAATAATCGCTAGGAGACTAGTTTAAATCCCGTGCAATGGCGCGATTTTTTTCACAGCCGGGATCTCCAGCATCCGTTTGTGGTGATCAGATAGCTTTGGAAACTGGCTCATGTCCACGCCATCGCCAGCCATCCAGCTCGTCATGGTGAACAGATAGGGATCCGCGACAGTGAATTGCTCGCCCATCACCCAGGGACCTCGCAATATCTCGCGTTCGATCAGGATCGCGCAATCGGTCATGTTTTGGGCGACTTTGGCTTTCATGGATTTTTGCGCGTCGAGGTCATCGGACCAGCGGCGACCACGCGCGCCATGGGCGTGGTGCACGTGAACGGTTGAGCAAAACCAGCTATTGATGGACTGCATTTGAGCTAGAGCAAACGGATCGTCAAGCGGGGCGAGCTTGGCGGCGGGGTAGAGCTGCGCCAGATACAAAAGCAATGCAGGGGTCTCTGTTAGGATCCCTCGGTCGGTGATCAGAGCTGGTACACGTCCTTTTGGATTGATCGCCAGATATTCGGGCTTGTTTTGATCGTTATCACGCAAGTTGAGTCGGTGGGCCTCGTAATCCGCGCCAAGGTGCTCGAGCACGATGTGGGTGGCCAGTGAGCAGCTCAGTGGAGAGTAATAAAACTGCAAGGACATGTCTCGACTCCTTTAGTCTTTTAAGTCTGATGTTTGTTCTTTTAGCCAGCGTTTGAGGCCAGCGTCTGTTTTAACGCTTGTCAGCTCTTCATTCAAGCGTCTGAGCTCAAGCAGCATTTCGCGTTTGCGGCTATTGAGATGATGTTTGAGCGAGGCCTCGTGGATGGTCATGGAGGCAGGTAAGACAAACTCTGCCGTGGCTTGCAGCTCAATGTCCCGAATCTCGCGATGCAGGGCGGTCAAGCGTTCCCGCATCAAATCGGTCAGTGCGGCGAGTTTTTTACGTGCCAGCGCCGAGGTCAGCGTAGCCTCCGGAAGCTGAGCTTTTGTTTGCAACTCCAAGAGCGCCAGAAGGTCCCGACGTTCGTAAGCCGTATTCGCTTCGCTCATCAATTTGGTTTTATAGGATCGAGCTTCTTCGTCGCTCTCTCGGTCCGGATGCAGGGCGCTGGCCAATTTACGGTAAAGGCTGCGCAGGGCGCTTTCGACATCATCGGCTGCCTGCATATCAGCCAGCGACATTTTTTTCTTTTTAGCCCGACGCGCCTCACGATTGCGTGCGCGTGCCTCGGCTTCTTTGCGCATAAAGTCGAATTTCGCATGCAGGACGTCGTCCAGATTTTCAAAAATCTGATCTTCGCCAAATTCTTCGCCCATCGCTTCTTTGAGATAGGCTTGCGCCTCGGCGGCCTGAGCGCGTTCAATATCTGCCAGAGACTCTTCGCTATGCACGTCATGCAGGGCGCGCATGACGCGATCCCCGGCCAGTGCGAACTCCATGGCGATATGGCAGATCAAGCGTTTGATCTGACGTTCGTGACGGGCAGTCAAACCTTCGCCTTTCAAGCGCTGATCCAACCATAAGACCATCGCGCGACGCAAGCTATCTTGTTTCTTTTGTAAAACGGGAACAGTACTGTTGTAGAGCTGACGATGCTGATCAATGAGGACTTTGAGCGCCTCGAGCTTGGCTGCGAGTGTCTTGCCTTGTTCGATCAGGAGTTCAAACTCCGCCTGTTCCAGCGAGTCTGGTGCTTCGTCTTGCTCGACGGCACTCAAGGCATGGATTTCAGAGGTGCTGGTAGGGGTTTTATTCTTCAAAAGGCTGCAATGGGTGTGTTTCTGTGGGGCGGTTGAGTGAGGGGATATGATCCAACCCACTCAATACCCGCCCAGTTTAGCCGTTCTGTAGACTTAAATTTTTCCTGTGCCTGATCACCTGTGTGATCAACACCAGGATAAAGCCTGCAAAGCCCACCAAATCTGCCCAGTTGTCTGGATAGGTCAGGGCAACGCCTGCGATGACCATGATGGTGCGCTCAAGCATGTGCGTCTTTTCGATGAACCAGCCCTGCAGACCGCCTGCCAGACACACCACACCTACGGCTGCTGTGAATGTGATCCACCCAATTTGCATCCAGTCGGCATTGGCCAGCGCTTTGGTGGAGCCCATCAATAACAGGCTGGTACCTTCATCGCCCAGCACAAACATGAAGGGCACCAGAATCGCAGGGGCAACGTATTTCCATGTCTGTAGTGTGGTTTTGTAAGGATCGCCTTTGCAGATGGCTGCTGCTGCGAAAGGTGACAGTGCGGTAGGAGGCGAAACTTCGGACAACACCGCGTAATAAAAGATGAACATATGCGCGGCAAAATCCGGTACGCCCAAGTTGATCAGTGCAGGGGCCGCGATCACCGCGCAGATGATGTATGAAGCGGTCACAGGCACGGCCAGACCAACCACCCACACGACTAGTCCCGTGAAGATCGCCGTCAAGAGCAAGGAGCCCCCTGCGTACTCGATGACGATCGAGCTGAATTTCAAGCCAAGGCCAGTCAGGGTGACGGTGCCGACGATCAAGCCTGCGCCTGCGCATGTAACCGCGATGGACAACACGCCAGTCGAACCATTCGCGAGCGCTTTCACGAGATTGGATTGATAGAAGCCTTTGAAAAAAGGTTCGCGACCACGCAACCAGTCATAAGAAATAATCGCCGTATCGCGTCTGAGCATGCTGGTGGCAGCAGAGACGATCGTGGCCCAAAAAACGGACATGATGGGCGAGAAGCCGATCATCATGAAGACGACGATCGAGATGAGCGAAAAGAAATGGAACCAATATTTTTTGGTGAGAGACCATGCGCTTTCTGTTGCAGCAAATGACATTTTTTTCATGCCATATTTGCGCACGTCGATTTCCACCATGATGAACAAGCCAAGGTAGAACAAGATGGTCGGAATACACGCCATCAACAAGACATCAAGGTAGGAGATCTTAAGGAAGTCAGCAATCAGGAAAGCGGCAGCTCCCAAGACTGGAGGGGAGATGATGGCGCCCAAGCCGCCTGCGGCGAGCAAGCCACCCGCGGCATTTTTGTCGTATCCCACCTTGTCCAGCATCGGTGCGGCGACAGAGCCCACTGTCACAGTCGTGGCGACCCCCGAGCCCGAGGGACCGCCTAGCAAGAACGATGAGAGCACAATCGTGCGACCCACTCCTGAAGATTTGCCACCCATGGCGGCAAAGGAAAAGTCGATGAAAAATTTTCCCGCGCCAGTGAACTGTAAAAATGCGCCGAAGATAGTGAACAGAATGATGAGCGTGGCTGAAACATCCAGCGCCGTCCCATAGATGCCCTCGAGGGTCATGTACATGAAACCGACAAAGCGACCGATGTCGTAACCTTTATGCGTCCAGGGGGCGGGAAGGTAATTGCCGAACAACGCATAAAGTATGAAGAGGACTGTCACGGTCACGAGAACCATGCCGTTGGTGCGACGCAAGCCTTCAAGAATCATCAGAATCAAACCAATGCCGATTGCGATATCGAGAGGCAGGGGTTCGGTATTGCGATCAGTAAAGTCGTCGCCACCGTTCAAAATATAAAACGCCACAAAGATCGAAAAACAGGCGATGATCAAGTCCCACCACATCAGCCGATTTTTAAAGCGCGCGGTCAGTGGAAACGTGAGGAACACCAAAAACAAAACCATTGCGAGGTGAATCGTACGCAATACTTGTGTGGGCACGATCTCGTATGCAGCGTACAAATGAAAGACCGACATGCCAACTGCGCAAAGCGTTAAAAATATCGCGAGCCAGCCTCGATAATCATTTGCATCGCCTTCTTCCTGGCGGATGAGTTCATCTAGTTTTTGTTGGGTGGCGCGATCGATGGACGACTCACTCATGGTTCTACCTGGTTCTATTTATAGTTGTGTTGGATAAAAAATTTCAGCAAGTACGCGCGATCACGTACTTGCTGAAGGGAGGGCATCAGGTCTTAATAGAACATCTTTAGTTGACGTTCTGACCCTTTTCCTGGAAATATTTCAATGCACCAGGATGGAAAGGCAGAGGCGTAGCCGCAGCTTTCTGATTTTCCAGTTTCACGCTTTCATACTCGCGGTGTGTGCGAACCAATTCTTCTTTGTTATCAAAAACGGCTTTGGTGATTTTGTAGGCTTCTTCCTCGGGCATCTGACCGTTGACGACCAGGATGTTTGAAACTGAAGCGTTTTTGTTATCACCTGCCATGCCTGAGTAGGTCGACTGAGGTATGGTGTCTTTAAAGTACAGGTTGCCATATTTCTTGTTCATGGCGTCCACGGCATCAGCATGGTCAATCATGACGATTTTCGTGCCGGGGGTGTTCGCCAAATCAGTCACTGCGGCGGTGGGCAGACCACCGACCCAGAAAAACGCGTCGATCTTGCGGTCTTTAACAGCGTTGACGGATTCTGCGACCCCAAGACGCTCGCGTTTCACGTCTTTATCTTTATCCAGCCCTGATGCTTCGAGCAAACGGAAAGCCATCACTTCTGTGGCGCTTCCTGGACTGCCAGTACTGACGCGCTTGCCTTTGAGGTCCTTCATTGTCTTGATGCCACTGGCTTCTGTGGTCACAACATGCATGCGGTTGGGGTACAGGACGAGGAGTGTTTTGACGTCGACTTTACGACCGGAGAACTTGTCTTTGCCATCGAGTGCGTCTTTGGCCGCATCGGACATGGTGAAGGCCATGTAAGGTTTGCCTGAGCCGATCAGCTTCAAGTTGTCGACGGAACCGCCAGTGACTTCCGCTGTGGCAGACATGCCGGGTACTTTCTTGGTCAGTACGGATGCCAGACCGCCGCCCATGGGGTAGTAGACGCCGCCAGTTCCGCCAGTCGCGATCGAGTAATTTTGTGCATGCGCAGCACCGGCGCAAACCACTGCAAAACTCAGGGCAAGAGTTTTAATAAGCTTCATTGACATCTCCGAAACGTTTTTTCTTGAGTCTCTAACCGAAAGGTTCATCACGATCCTTTTCACGGTTAGAGTCATGTTAGTCGAAGATAACCCAAAATAACGTGTAGCTCAATGCAGGTTTCCCTGTAGATCACGTTAAATGAGAGCAATTGGGATACTTGCTGGTCTTTAGAGCTCCGGGATCGGCACCGCGCCATCTGGTAATGGCGTGCGGTTAACGTTCAGCACCATCGACACCATCACGTAATAGCCGCTGACAACCATTAAATCCACAACGCCTTGTTCGCCAAACAAGTCAAGAACGGCTTTGTAATGTGCGTCGCTGACTTGATGTGTGGTGTGTAGTTCGTGACAGAAGTTGTAGACAGCTTCTTCGTCCGGTTGCATATTTTTAGGACGCTTTCCTTGTGCAAGATCTGTGGCGAGCTCAGGGTTTAAACCTTCCTTGATGGCTAGGCGAAGATGTGCGTACCATTCGTATTGTGCGGTCCATGTACGTGCAGTGACGAGAATGGCAAATTCGTTGAGCCGTTTGGGGATGCTGCTTTCAAAGCGGAGATATTCACCAACTTTGCGCAAACGCTCAGCGAGGACAGGACTCCGTAAAAGCACATTGAATGGTGCGCCCAGACTTGTCGCACCTTGAACGACGCCCTTGCTGCCTGTTCCAGAAACAGGACCAGACATCAGGCCATTGAAATAGATTTTTTGATCAGACGTCATCTCATCGAGATGGATTCGTTTGAAACGTTGCTGATCGGTACTTTGGTTTGAGTCATGTTGGTTCATATATTTAGTCCCCTCGAGTTATTGATCTTGTAGATGCGTACCAAGCAAATTGGTTTGTCAAAACTAATTGTTACGATTTGAAAGAATTTTAATGGTTTTATGGTGCAGATATTCGCTGGAATATGTATATGTTTTGCGTGATGGCAGTTAGAATCGAAGAGTGTTTGTTTGATTGAAGGAGTGATGGCATGGATCTCATTTTGCGCCGACTTCAAGCAGTTATTCGTGCCCTCGCACCTCAAGGTGGTTCACGGCGGCATGCAGAAAAAAACGGTCCGCACGTCCAAGGCTGTCGGCGAAGATACTGGGCGTGATATAAGAATGGCTTGGTAATGCCATTCTTTGATAGGGGTTACTCCCCGGGTCGATCGTAAAAAGACTTCAAATCATAGAATTGAATTCGGATCAACGCCCATAGGGGCAGGTGCCAATGATGAACATTCCTGGTTTGAAGC
>JACCDZ010862919.1_pt1 | contig 11851 bp, 10 predicted proteins | sample 7449551 | NCBI WGS metagenome assembly JACCDZ01 (sample SAMN15323452, study PRJNA562643) | freshwater metagenome | isolation source: river surface water | place: USA:Blue River Watershed | collected 2017-08-18
ACACCAGCAGGGCAGTGGGAATCAGGACCAGGGTGATAAGGCGGGTTTGCAGGCTCCTGGCTTTCATAGGGTGGCTTTCACAAGGCGGCTGTCATGGACAGTCTTCCATGAGCATTCTGGGTGTTAGGGTGGCTGAACTATAACCGCGTCGCTCCCGGGCCGGTACCGCCACAGGTAATGCGCCATAAGGCCCCGGCATGATGGCGCAGGCCCGGCCGTCTGCAAAAGACTTTGCGGCTGCTCTTCCCGTACAATCGCGCCTCGCCAAGAACTGTGCCCCGGGACGCCATGCCTTTTTACCCCACCATCGCCGATACGGTCGGCCATACCCCGCTGGTACGCTTGCAGCGCCTGCCTGGCGCTACGTCCAATACCGTACTCGTCAAGCTGGAGGGCAATAATCCGGCGGGCTCCGTGAAGGATCGCCCGGCGCTCTCCATGATTGAGGAGGCCGAGCGGCGTGGCGACATACATCCGGGCGACACCCTGATCGAGGCCACCAGCGGCAATACCGGCATTGCGCTGGCCATGGTGGCGGCCATGAAGGGCTATCGCATGATCCTCATCATGCCTGACAACCAGAGCCAGGAGCGCCGTGACGCCATGGCCGCCTATGGCGCCGAGCTGGTTTCGGTCACGCAGAAAGAGGGCATGGAGGGGGCTCGTGATCTCGCCCTGAACATGCAGGCCCAAGGTCGCGGTCGCGTGCTCAACCAGTTTGGCAATGGCGACAACCCGCTGGCGCATTACCGCACCACCGGTCCTGAAATCTGGCAGCAGACGGAAGGCACCATTACCCATTTCATCAGCTCCATGGGCACCACCGGCACCATCATGGGTTGCTCGCGTTTCCTCAAGGAAAAAAATCCGGCGGTGGAGATTGTCGGCCTGCAGCCTTCGGATGGCTCGCAGATTGCCGGCATACGGCGCTGGCCCGAGGAGTACCTGCCGACTATTTTTGATCGCAGCCGTGTGGATGTGGTGATTGATGTGCAGCAGAAGGACGCTGAAGACACCATGCGCCGGCTGGCGCGCGAAGAAGGTATCTTCTGTGGGGTGTCGTCTGGCGGCTCCGTGTGGGCGGCGCTGGAACTGTCGAAAAAGCTCGAGAACGCCGTGATTGTCGCCATCGTCTGTGATCGCGGTGACAGGTATCTGTCTACCGGTGTGTTTGGCCGGTGAGGTCTGTAGGAGGGGCTTTAGCCGCGATGCTTTTGCTGTTTGCGGAAATCGTGGGCAAAGCCCCTGTCACCAAAGCCGCCCCACCAAAAATGGCAAGGGAAAAGCCGGAGTCTGCATGAGCAATATCTTTGTGTTTGATATCGAGACCGTACCCGATGTGGACGGCGGCCATCGCATCTATGGTCTGGAGGGCCTGGACGACAAGGACTCGGCCAATGCCATGTTCAATATCCGCCGCCAGGAAACCGGTGGCTCGGATTTCCTGCGTCATCATCTGCAACGCATCGTTTGCATTTCTGCTGTGTTGCGGACGCGCGAGGGCCTCAAGGTCTGGTCCTTGGGCGATGAAGGATCTGACGAGAAAGATCTCATCACACGGTTTTTCAGCGGCATAGAGCGTTATATGCCCACCCTGGTTTCATGGAATGGTGGCGGCTTTGATTTGCCGGTGCTGCACTATCGCGCGCTCAAGCATGGTGTGAGTGCGCCGCGCTACTGGGATCTCGGTGAGGACGATCGTGATTTCAAGTTCAACAACTACATCAGCCGATATCACCTGCGCCACACCGACCTCATGGACATACTCGCCGGCTACCAACCGCGCGCAGCACAGCCGCTGGACCAGATTGCCACCCTGCTGGGCTTTCCCGGCAAGATGGGCATGAGTGGCGCCAAAGTCTGGGATGCATATCTGGACGGTGATATTGCCGGCATACGCAATTACTGCGAAACCGATGTGCTGAATACCTGGCTGGTCTACTTGCGTTTCCAGCTCATGCGCGGCCAGCTTGATGCCTGCGCCTACGAAGAAGAGCTGGAGCTCACCCGTCTGCTGCTGCGCAAGGAGGCCAAGCCGCATTTCACGGAGTTTCTTGAGGCCTGGGAAAAGAATTCCAAGCCGTCATAAAAATACCCGTCATTCCCGCGAAAGCGGGAATCTCAGGAACAGGGCCACCGCTTTGTCTCAGAAGATTCCCGCTTTCGCGGGAATGACGATTGAAAAAGAGTTGCCATGACACGACGTGAAAAGATGCGGGCTCGCCCGCCTGTAGAACTCACCATAGACCGTTTCAGCCATGAAGGCCGTGGCATTGCCAGCATTGATGGCAAGCTGGCTTTTGTGGAGGGTGCCTTGCCCGGTGAAACCGTGCGTGCCACTTATTTTGCCACCCACAAGAAATACGATGAGCTACGCACGGAGGCCGTATTGTCTGCCTCGCCTGACCGTGTGCAGCCGCCCTGCGCCCATTTCAGCATCTGCGGCGGCTGTTCGCTGCAACATATGTCGCGTGAGGCACAAATCAGCTTCAAGCAGAAGGTGCTGGCCGAACAGTTCCGGCATTTCGGCGGTATCGAACCGCAGGAGTGGCTGCCGCCCTTGCTGGATGCCGAGCTGGGTTATCGCCGCAAAGCGCGTCTGGGCGTGAAGTTCGTCATCAAGAAAGACGAGTTGCTGGTGGGCTTCCGTGAGAAGCAGTCCAACTTCCTGGCGGATATCCGTCAGTGCGAAGTACTGGATGCGCGCATAGGCCACGAGCTCACCGCCTTGCGCGAGATGATCAACGGTCTGGTCATGCGCGACCGCATTCCCCAGATAGAGGTGGCCGCGGGAGACGAGGAAGTGGCGCTGGTGTTTCGCCACATGGAGCCGCTGCCGGAAAGTGATGTGGCTGCGTTGACGGCTTTTTGCGCGCTGCGCAACTGGCATCTCTATCTGCAGCCGGGCGGCAATGATTCCGTGCACAAGGTCTGGCCGGCAGATGGTGAAGACCGTCTGTACTATGCGCTGCCGGATTTCGGCCTGACCATGGCGTTTCATCCCATGGACTTCACGCAGGTCAATGCCGGGCTTAACCGCCGCATGATGAATCTGGCACTGGAATTGCTCGACCCGCAAGCAGAAGACCGTGTGCTCGATCTTTTCTGTGGCCTCGGCAATTTCACCCTGCCGCTGGCGACCAGGGCCCGCGAAGTGATAGGCGTGGAAGGCATACAGGCCATGGCGGACCGCGGCACGGAAAATGCCCGTCGTAATGGCCTGACCAACGTAAGGTTTTATGCCCAGGACCTGTTTGTGGATTTCTCGCAGCAGCCTTGGGCCAAGCAGGGCTTCGACCGCGTGCTTATCGATCCTGCACGCAGCGGCGCCGAGGAAGTCGTGAAATACCTGCCGAAACTCAGGCCAGAGCGTGTGGTCTATGTTTCTTGCAATCCCGCCACGCTGGCGCGCGATGCGGGCTTGTTGAAAGAGGCTGGCTACAAGCTGTTAAAAGCGGGTGTGATGGATATGTTCACCCACACCACGCATGTGGAGTCCATCGCGGTGTTTGAAAAGACGTGAAAGGTGAGCTTGCCGCTGTGCGTCCCCTGTGAGTCGTGATTGCGCCTGCGGCTCGTGAAAAGCAAAAAGCATCGCGGCTTTAGCCCCTCCCCCAGGAGAAGACCTGTTTTGTGGGGCGGACTTTAGCTCGACAGGGTCGATGAAATTAACACTGGTGTCGGACTGAAGTCCGGCCTACACACTGATTCACGATGATTCGCCCTGTGGGCTCACCCCTTCGGGGCCCGCCTGCGGCGGTTCAAGTGCCTTCGGCACTTGTCACGATTCACGATGCACGGATAAAAAATGGTCAAGGTTCGCGAAGATTATCCGCTCAGGGCTGACGGCTCCGTCGATCTGGATGCCTGGCTGGCCCGCATACAGGCACGCGTGACATTGCATGATGTCACGGCGCTAAAGCGTGCCTGCGAGTTTGCGGAAAAAATAGATCGCGAAAACTCTGCCCAGGAGAATGTCTGGACTTCACGTTCGTCCAGCTTCCTGACCGGTCTGGCCATGGCCGATATCCTGGCTGACCTCAAGCTCGATCAGGAATCGCTGACTGCTGCCGTGCTGTATCGCGGTGTACGTGAAGGTAAAACCACGCAGCTGGCAGTGGAAAAGGAATTCGGACCGGATATCGCGCACCTGATTGAGGGTGTGCTGCGCATGGCGGCCATCAGCCAGGTCATCAATCCGGCACGTAAAATCCAGTTCGGACAGAACCAGCAGCAGTTGGACAATGTGCGCCGCATGCTGGTGGCGCTGATCGACGATGTGCGCGTGGCTCTCATCAAGTTGGCCGAACGTACTTATGCGATTCGTGAAATCAAGGAAGCCAGCCCGGAGCGCCGCCAGCGTGTGGCGCGTGAAATTTTCGATATCTATGCCCCGCTGGCGCATCGCCTTGGCATCGGTCATATCAAATGGGAGCTGGAAGACCTTTCCTTCCGTTACCTCGAGCCCGATGCCTACAAGCACATCGCCCAGCTCCTGGATGAAAAGCGCCTGCAGCGCGACGAATACATACAGAACGTCATCAAGACCGTAAAAGACATGCTCGGGCGCATGGGTATGGAGGCCGACGTCACCGGGCGCGCCAAGCACATCTACTCCATCTGGCGAAAAATGCAGCGCAAGAAGATTTCATTCAATGAAGTCTATGACGTGCGTGCCGTGCGCATACTCGTGCCGGAAGTGCGCGACTGCTATGCCGCGCTGGGTGTGGTGCACTCCTTGTGGAAGCATATTCCGCGCGAATTCGATGATTACATCGCCACTCCCAAGGAGAACGGCTACCGCTCCCTGCATACTGCCGTGATCGGTCCGGCCGGCAAGCCGCTGGAAGTGCAGATACGCACTTTCTCCATGCATGAAGAGGCCGAGCTTGGTGTGTGTGCGCACTGGGTTTACAAAGAGGGCGCGCAGGCCACCAAGGGCGCTGGCAAGGATGCTGGCTATGAAGGCAAGATCGCCTGGCTGCGGCAGGTGCTGGAATGGCATGAAGACATGGGTGAATCCCAGCTCGAGGACTTTGCCGAACAGCTCAATCACGCCATACATGATGAGCGCATTTATGTGTTCACCCGTGATGGCCATGTCATCGACATGCAATCCGGTGCCACGCCGCTGGACTTTGCCTATCACGTGCACACGGAAATCGGGAATGCCTGCCGTGGTGCCAAGGTGAATGGCCGCATTGTGCCGCTCAACTACAAGCTGCAGACCGGTGAGCAGGTGGAAATCATGACCACCAAGGGCGGCGGCCCCAGCCGTGACTGGTTGTCGTCCTCGCTGGGCTACCTCAACACCTCGCGTGCGCAAGCCAAGGTGCGGCACTGGTTCAAGCTGCAGGACCGCGACAAGAATATCGTTGAAGGTCGCGAGCTGCTGGAGAAAGAGTTCGAACGTCTGGCGCTGCCGCTGCAGCGCAGCGAGCTGGAGCTTGTGGCGCCCAAGCTGAATGTGCGCACGGGTGAAGATGTATTGGCTGGCATAGGCGCAGGTGATATCCGCGTTGCCCAGGTCATCAACCTGATGGGTGTACGGGTGGAGGCTTCCAGTCCGCAGCAGGAATTGCTGCCGCAGGAAGTCATCGGGCGTTCACGCCAGCGTCTGGGCAATTCGCCCATCATCATCGAGGGGGTGGGCAATCTGCTGACGCAGATCGCCGGCTGCTGCAAACCGATTCCGGGTGAACCCATTGTCGGTTATGTCACGCATGGCCGCGGCGTTTCCGTGCACAGCCGGGGCTGCCCGGAATTCATGCGCCTCGAAGCAGAAGAGCCGGCCCGCGTTATCAGCGTGCAGTGGAACCAGTCCGAGTCCACCGTCTATCCCGTGGACATTCATGTGCGCGCCTGGGATCGCACCGGGCTGTTGCGCGATATCACCGGGGTGCTCGCCAACGAGCATGTGAATGTCACCGGTGTGCAGACGCGCTCCGACAAGAGCGACGGCACCGCGACCATGTTGCTGACGGTGGAAATCGGCAGCCTCAATGCGCTGGGTCGTCTGCTGGCCAAGATCGAGCAGCAGCCCAATGTCATCGAGGCGCGCCGTTCGGCGCATTAAGCCTGTAGGTGCGAACTCATTCGCACAGGGTGATGGCGTTTGTGCGAATGAATTCGCAGCTACAGGAAGACAAGATGAGTGAATCGTTAAATCGTCTGCTGAGCATCATGGCCCGTTTGCGTGATCCCGATAGCGGTTGCCCCTGGGATCTGGAGCAGGATTTTTCCAGCATCGCGCCTTATACGCTTGAAGAGGCGCATGAGGTGGCTGATGCCATTGCTCGCCAGGATCTGCGCAATCTGGAAGAAGAGCTGGGTGATCTCTTGCTGCAGGTGGTTTTCCATGCGCAGATGGCCAGTGAACAGCAGGCCTTCACTTTCGAGGATGTGGCACGCGGCATTGCTGAAAAAATGATACGACGCCATCCGCATGTTTTTCCCGGGGGCTTGATGGAGGCTCCGCTTGATGGGGTGCGTACCGGAATAGGCAGCCAGCAGGTGGTGGCGAACTGGGATGCGATCAAGAAGGCTGAAAAAGCGGCCAGGGGAGAACGGCCCCTGCGTCTGCTCGATGGCGTAGCGGCCGGCTTGCCCGCGCTGATGCGCGCCGAAAAACTGCAGAAGCAGGCCAGCAAGGTCGGTTTTGACTGGAATGACCCGCGTGCCGTGCTTGCCAAACTTCGCGAAGAGCTGGATGAGGTGGAGGCTGAGCTGGATGCGGCCGCAGCAGGGGCTGACAATCGTGCAGCGCAGGAAGACGAGCTGGGTGATCTGCTCTTTTGCATGGTCAATCTGGCGCGCCATCTCAAGCTGGACAGCGAGATGGCCCTGAAGCGGGCCAATGCCAAGTTCGAGCGTCGTTTTGCCCATATCGAGGACAGTCTCGCCGCGCGCGGGTTGCCGTTCTCCGAGGCCACACTCGAACAGATGGAAGCCCTCTGGGTCGAGGCCAAACAGGTGGAGAAGGTCTCGTAGGCGGGGCTTGGGCCGCGATGCTTTTTTTACCGTCATCCGCCGGCAGGGTATGCAAAGAAATCGCGGCAAAAGTGCCTCCTACAAATCTCTTTGTAGCGACCATTGCCTGGCACGCCCTGACTCCCGACAATCACCCGCATGACCGCTCTCCTTACGCCCTTGCAGCCTGCTCTGACCGATGCCTTCCGGCGTCGCATCAGCTATTTGCGTCTGTCGGTCACAGACCGCTGTGATCTGCGCTGCGTGTATTGCATGGCGGAGGACATGACGTTTCTGCCACGCCAGCAGGTGCTGACGCTGGAAGAACTGGCCCGTATCGCGCGCGTATTTGTCAGTCTTGGCGTGGAAAAAATCCGCCTTACTGGCGGTGAGCCGCTGGTGCGCCAGAACCTGCCCTGGCTGGCAAGGGAAATTGCCGCCTTGCCCGGCCTGCGCGAGCTGGCACTGACCAGCAATGGCATGCGCCTGTCTGCCATGGCGGCTGATCTCAGGGCAGCTGGTGTGCAGCGTCTCAATATCAGTATCGATAGTCTGAAGCCTGAACGCTTTCGTGAGATTACGCGCGTGGGCGATCTCGCTGCCGTACTCGCCGGCCTCAAGGCGGCACAAGCCGCCGGGTTTCAGCGCACAAAAATCAATAGTGTCATCCTGCGTGATCGCAATGACGACGAGGTGCTGGAACTGGTGGAGTTTGCCCGGCAGCAGCATTGCGATATCAGCTTCATTGAAGAGATGCCGCTGGGGGTCATCAGCGACCATGACCGCGCTGCTGTATTTGTTTCCAGTGATGAGTTGCGCGAGCGCATAGAAGCGAAGTACCCGCTCTTGCCCAGCACGGATAGTACGGGTGGGCCTTCGCGGTATTACCGTTTTGCCGACAGTGAGAGCCGTGTCGGCTTCATTTCGCCGCACAGCCATAATTTCTGCAGCAGTTGTAATCGTGTGCGCGTGACGGTGGAAGGGCGTCTGCTGCTCTGTCTGGGCAATGAAGACAGTCTGGATCTGCGCCATCTCATGCGTGAACAGGGCGCCGATGACGAAGTCCTGCGTGGCGCCATCATCGCCGCCATGCAGTTCAAGCCGGAGCGTCATCATTTTGACCTTCAGGAAAAGCCGCAGATTGTCCGTTTCATGAGTATGACGGGCGGCTGAAGTGTTGCCGCATTTTTGAAGAGATTCCCGCGAAAGCGGGAATCTTCTAAATCTCCAGCCGGCCTTCAAGGATGAAAGCCATGGAAAAGCAGTTTTTTGTTTATATGCTCGCCAGTCGGAAGGAGGGCGTGCTGTATGTCGGTGTTACATCCGATTTGCGGCAGAGGATTTGGCAGCACCGGCAGTCATTGCCGGGTAGTTTTAGCCATCGTTACAACGTGAAGTCCTTGGTCTGGTTTGAGGCTGTGATGAACGCTGAGAGTGCAATCAGCCGGGAGAAGCAGATCAAGGGATGGCGACGGGCTTGGAAGATCGAGTTGATCCAGAGAGTGAATCCCGAGTGGAGGGATTTGTATGCGGATATTTGTGGTTAATTCCAGGAGATTCCCGCTTTCGCCGGAATGACGATTTTTTGAGAGTGACGACGCGCGCTTTGGAAATAACGTCATTCCGGCGAAAGCGGGAATCTCCCGTATAAGGAACAGGTGCCAGGCATCATGAGCAAAGACAATACCCCCAAGCCCTTTGTGGCGCTGAATATAGCCGTGCTGACGGTTTCTGATACGCGCGATGAACGCAGTGACACGTCCGGGCAGTTGTTGGCAGAAAAGTTGACTGGGGCCGGCCATGTACTGCATGAAAAGCGCATCGTGAAGGATGACATCTACCAGATACGCGCTGTGCTTTCGCACTGGATTGCCGATGCCGCCGTGCAGGCCGTCATCGTCACAGGCGGTACCGGTTTTTCCGGGCGCGATTCCACGCCGGAAGCCGTTAAGGTGCTGCTGGATAAACATATCGAAGGCTTTGGCGAGGTCTTCCGGCATTACTCGCTGGCGGAAATCGGTACCAGCACCCTGCAGTCGCGCGCGCTGGCGGGCCTCGCCAATGGCACCGTGATTTTCTGCGTGCCGGGCTCCACCAATGCCTGTCGCACGGCCTGGGAGCGCATCATCGGTGAGCAACTGGACAACCGGCATCGTCCCTGCAATTTCGTACCCCATCTCAAGCAGTCTTTCTGTGAGGATTCTCGTGGCTGAGTTGAAGACTCCCGTGGCTGAGGCCTGCTATCCGCCTGGCTTGCTGGGGGTTGATGAAGCCATCGGGCGTCTGGTCCTGCTGGCGCGTGAAACGCAGCTGGAAACCGAGTCTGTCGAGCTTGCGCGTGCAGATGGCCGAGTGCTGGCCGCTGCTGTGCTGGCGGCGATGGATGTGCCACCGCAAGCGAATAGCGCCATGGACGGAATTGCCTTCCGGCATGCCGATATGACGGCAAGCGGCCTGTTGCCAGTGAGCCAGCGTATTGCGGCTGGTCATGCGCCGCTGCCTTTGTTGGCGGGGACTGCGGCCCGCATTTTCACGGGAGCCATCATGCCGGCGGGTGCCGACACGGTGGCCATGCAGGAAAATTGCGAGTTCCGGGATGGCAGCGTTTGGCTGAAAAGCCTGCCTGAACGTGGCGCCAATGTGCGTGCGGCCGGGCAGGATATTGCGCAGGGCAGTGTGGTGATGGCGGCGGGCGAGCGGCTGACGCCCGCCGCACTGGGTGTGCTGGCTTCACTGGGCTTGCGCGAAGTCAGTGTGTTTCGCCGCTTGCGGGTTGCCGTGCTTTCCACAGGCGATGAGTTGCTGGAGCCGGGCGAACCGTGGCAGCCGGGCATGATTTATAACAGCAATCGCCCACTGCTCTCGGCTTTGCTGCGCGGTTGGGAGTGCGAGGTGGTGGATCTGGGGCGTGTGCCTGATTCGCGCATTGCCACAGAAAAAGCATTCCTGCAGGCGGCCGACAAAAAAGTGGATGTACTGATTTCTTCCGGCGGCGTTTCGGTCGGCGAGGAAGATCATGTGAAGGCAGCCCTGCAGGCGCAGGGTGAGCTGGCTTTCTGGAAAATCGCCATCAAGCCGGGCAAACCGGTGGCGGTAGGAAAAATTCACGGCATGGATTTCATCGGGCTCCCGGGCAATCCGCAGTCGGTTTTCATTACCGCGATGATATTGGCGCGGCCTTTCCTGCTCACGCGGCAAGGCCAGCGCAATGTGGCCGTGCAGGCCTTGCCGGTGCCTTCGGCTTTTGCCCTGCGCAAGGTGGGCGAGCGTCGCGAATATATCCGCGTGCAATTGCATGAAAAGGCGGGCCGCCTCTGCTTGCAGGCGCATGCCCAGCAATCCAGCGGAGCACTGCTTTCTGCCCATTGGGCGGATGGTCTGGCGCTGGTTGAGGCGGGCGTGTCCGTCAGTGCCGGTACGGACCTGCCTTTCCTGTCCTTGCCCCGGCTTTACCGTCCTTGACCGCAGGCCCCTGCTCTGTCACAAAGTGGGTCACGTTTTTGTCATTTTGATGCAATAAAGCCGCATTTTCCCCCGGAAGTTCAGTCTTTTAGCCGGGAAGTCTGCTTTTCCCCTTCTTGTTTGTAATCATAAATTCACTTATTTGTCATGAGCTTGTAGCTTTTTCTTAAAGTCGGGTGTAGCTTCCGGCTCAGGCTGTCGCGCCAGTGCGGTGCATGAACACAGGCATGTGCCGCCTTTCAGGGCAGAAATGCCTGGCCGACGCCATAACCAATAAAAGCGCGTATCAAGGAGATACCAAGCATGAATCGCAAACTGCTCGCTCTGGCTGTAGGTACTGCTCTCTCGCTGCCCCTGGCAGCTCAGGCAGCCCCGACCGTTTATGGTCAACTCAATCTGTCGGTGGACAAGGTCAGCACCACTGAAGCTGGTGGTGATGACCAGTGGGAAGTGAACTCCAACTCTTCGCGTCTTGGCGTGATGGGTGAAGAGGCGCTGGGTGGTGGTCTGAGCGCGGTCTATGAGGCTGAGTGGAGTGTCTCTGGTGATGGCGATGCTGCTGATCTTGATGCTCGTGATCGTTATCTCGGTCTCAAGGGTTCCTTCGGTACGGTCAAGCTGGGCGCTTATGACAGCCCGCTGAAGCAGGCTCAGGGCTTTGTCGATCAGTTCAACGATATGACCTACACCGACATGGGCAACTTCATGCCGGGTGACAACCGTCTGAACAATCTGATTGGCTATGAAAGCCCCAAGATTGCTGATGCCATCACTGTACGTGTGGCCATTCAGCCGGGTGAAGACTCTGCTACTCCCGGTGGCGATGATGGTCTGGCTGATGCCATTTCCGCAGCGGTTGCTTATGAGGCCTCTGGCCTGAACGTGGCTCTTGCCATGGACAAGGATGTGCCGGATTCGCTGGTTGGAGGCATTGCGCTGCCTCCTGGGGTTTCTAACCGTCTCGACATCATCCGTGTGGACGGTAGCTACACGATGGATGCCCTGCAAGTTGGCGCCCTGTTCCAACAGGCAGAGCTTTCGGATGGTGGTGGCGACAAAGTGAAGTCCTTCCTGGTTGGTGGTGCTTACACCATCGACAAGATTGTTGCGAAGGCCCAGTTCATCAGCACTGAAGATGAAGTGGATGTGATCATGCTGGGTGGTCAGTACAATTTTACTCAGGCTACCAATGCCTACTTGCACCTTGCCAAGGCATCCTGGGATAGCGCTGCTGTATTTGGTGCCGCTGACGCTGACGACACTGTCGTGACTGTCGGCATGCAGACCAAGTTCTGATTGCAGTCTGCTTCATAAAAAAGCCCGCCTAGTGCGGGCTTTTTTATGGGATTTATATACTTGGTTCCCTAACGCCTATTTGTGGCACGTCATTCCCGCGAAAGCGGGAATCTCTAGGGTATTG
>JACCDZ010696988.1_pt1 | contig 11849 bp, 10 predicted proteins | sample 7449551 | NCBI WGS metagenome assembly JACCDZ01 (sample SAMN15323452, study PRJNA562643) | freshwater metagenome | isolation source: river surface water | place: USA:Blue River Watershed | collected 2017-08-18
GCACCGAGCGCTAAGCCTCTGATTCAAAGCACGCAGACATTTGCACCACCACCGCTACCCCGACCTTGAGCGCCGTTCACCCGTGCAGCCCCGACACTGGAAAACCGTCATGCGCCATGGATGGCGCATGAGAGCCTACATGGATGTACTTGCGGCGTGTTTTCCAGTGTCGGGGCTGCGCGGGTGGCAGAGCTAAAGCTCAGCCCGGCCCCAACGGCCACCCCATCCCCAGCCAGACCGCCAGCAGCCCACCCCAGCCGATCAACAAGCTCAGTGAGTACGGCAGCATCATCGCCATCAGCGTGCCGATGCCGGCTTTCGCCTCGAAGCGCTGGGCAAACGCCACGACCATGGCGAAGTAGGGCATTAGCGGTGTGACGATGTTGGCCACGCTGTCGCCCACGCGATAGGCCGCCAGCGTGCCTTCGGCGGGGATGCCGGCGAGCAGGAACATGGGAATGAAGATGGGAGCCATCAGCGCCCATTTCGCCGAGGCCGAACCGATCAACAGATCCAGCGTTACCGTGAATAGACCGAACAACAGCAGCAGTACCACCGGCGACCAAGCCAGTGCTCGCAACTGCTCGGCGCCGGCAATAGCAACCAGCTGGCCGATCTGGCTCCACTGAAAGTACGCCACGAACTGTGCGGCAAAAAACATCAGCACCAGATAGCTAGCCAGCGTTTTCAGCGTTTCTTCCAGCGCCGGAATGGCATCACTGCTGCGCCGCCAGCGTCCGCTGCAACGGGCGTAGAGAATGCCGGCAATCCCTGAATACAGCGCCACCAGAACCACCACGCCCTTGATTACGGGTGACTTTGTCACGCTGCCGTCTTCGCCGCGCAGAAAGCCATCGGCAGGAAGCAGGCCGGCCAGCGCAAAGGTCAGCACGAGCAGTGTCCAGAGCAGTACAGCGCGTGCCCCGGCCGGATTCAGATGAGCGTCGGCCATATCTGTCACTGGTATTGAGCTGACATTGGCGCTCACGCTCAGGCGCGGCATGACGAATTGATGATTGACCCACGACACGATGAGCGTGACCCAGACCGTGGAGGCCAGCATGAAGTAGTAATTGGCCGTGACCGCCACTTCAGCGCCCGGTTTCACGGTCTGCAAAGCCTCGGTGGCGATGCCGGCGAGCAGGGCGTCTACCGGACCGATCAGCAAGTTGGCCGAGAAGCCGCCAGACACCCCGGCGAAGGCGCAGGCGATACCGGCCAGCGGAGGCAGGCCGGCGCGCTGAAAGAGCAGGCCGGCGAGCGGAATCACCACCACATAGCCGGCATCCACGGCAATGCTCGACATCACGCCAGCAAAGGCGACAACCGTTGGCAGTGCTCGCACCCCGCTGAGGCGAACCAGCGCCGACAGCAGCCCGGCGAGCAGGCCGGAGCGTTCGGCCAGCCCCAGTCCGAGCATGGCCACAAGCACATTGCCGACTGGCGCAAAGCCGGTGAAGTTGGTCACCGTGTCATTGAAGAGATGATTAAGCCCGACCAGCGAAAGAAGATTCACGGCACTGATGGTTTTGCTGCCATCCGGCCAGGTTTCCTGCCAGCCCAAACCGGCTGCAATAGCTGAAGCAACTAGCACCAGACCGCAGAGCCAGACAAACAGCCACGCCGGCGGCGGCAGGCGATTGCCCAGCGCTTCAATGCGATCTAGCGTGCGTAAAAAACGAGACGACATGCTCAGCCTCCGGTGCCGAGCACCGTGTAGGGAATCAGGGCCGATGCCCAGCTGTGACGCAGCCACAGGCAGCCCGACAGCAGCAGTGCGGCGAGCACCACTAGCGAAGGCTCCCAGCGCCCGACGCGCGTCAGGCCTGCCCCGCGATACCAAGCCCAGCGCAAGCCGCCGAGTACGGCAATGCCCAGCATCAGGCCCGCCAGCACGTCGCTGAGCCAGTGCAGCCCAAGAAAGGCGCGAGCAATGGCCGTGAAAATAATCAGCGTTAGGCTAATGGCCAGCGCCCAAGGCTTCAGGTCGGGCAGAAAATCGCGGGTGACCAGCACATAGAACAAGCCCCACATCACGGTCACCGTAAAGGCATGGCCGCTGGGGAAAGAAGCTTCGTCACGCAGTTGGAAGACGGGTTGCGGGCCGGGCATGGCAAACAGCCATTGCAGCGCCATGGGCAGCAACAGGCAAAGCAGGCTGGCACTGACCACGAAACGAAGCGCGCGCCACTCCTTGCGCAGCAGCAGCCAGAGTGCCACCAAACCACCTAGTGTCAGCAGCGCTCGTGCATCGGCGAGAAGGGTGAATGCCGTGAATAGCCAGTCGATGCCTGGCTGGCGTAACCGCCGCAGCTCTTCGGTCAGCCACAGATCCATGCCGCCCATGCCAGGCAAATTGAGTGCAATGAGAATAAAGCCGGCGAGCCCTGTCAGGCCGACCATGATGGTCATGAACTGGTTTTCCGGGATTCCGTCGGCGCAGGCAAAAAGCCCCGCATTGTGTGGGGCATGCTGTTGGCGCCATTGCCGCGTGACACTGTTCAGGCGTGGCAACAGCCAAACCAGCATGGCAATGCTCATCAGGATGGCACCGATAAACACCAGCTGATGCTTGCCGGGCAGCAACGGATTATCTACAGCAGCACCGGCAAAGTAGCCGGGCAGAATGTTCGGAGGTGCCCAGAGCAGGGCAGAGAGAATATTGAAAAACAAGAAGCGTGGCAGTGGCATTTGAAAAATGCCCGCCGCCAGAGGCACAAAGGCCCGGATGGGGCCGATGAAACGCCCGAAGATCAGGCTCTTGCCGCCATGCTTTTCCACAAAGGCTTCACTGGCACATAACCAGTGTGGGTGCGTACGAAACGGCCAGACATGCTCGATGCGATGTTTAAAATGATGACCGAGGGCGTAGCTGATGCCATCGCCGGTGATAGCACCTGCAACGGCAAAAAACAAAACTTGGTACACATCAATGCCGGTATGGCCTGCAAGTAGGGTCAAACCGATCATGACCGGAATAGCGGGCACAATGGATCCGATGACCGCCAGCGACTCCAACGCCGCGAGGCCGAAGATCAGGTACAGGGTCCAGTCCGGGTGCAGTGCCAGCCAGTCGCGCCAGGCCCACCAGGTATCAGTCATGTGCATAAACGGGTTTGGCCAGCAGGCAGTTGTCTGCACCCTACTCAGCCAAAGCCGCGCCTGCAAGCCCTCTGACGGATTACTGGTGTGGCTGAGCAAATATTGCCCAGCTTTATAAGGCTGAACATTTCATTCATTGTATGGCTTTGCTCGAAATAACCCATGGAGACAGCACAATGTCGGATTCCTGCGGTCACTCATGTAGCAGCGACAAACCCGTGGTTGATGCACGCTACCGGCGCGTCTTGATTGTGGCGCTGCTGGCCAATCTGGCGATGTTCATCGTTGAAGTCATGGCCGGCTCGGCCGCCGGCTCCAGCGCCTTGCTGGCCGATGCCCTGGATTTTCTTGGCGATGCCGCCAATTACGGCATCAGCCTGTATGTGCTGGGGCATGCGCTGGTCTGGCGGGCTCGCGCGGCACTGCTGAAAGGGGCGACGATGGGCATGTTCGGCCTATGGGTTCTGTATTCGACGGTGGAGCGTCTGCTGGCCGGACACGTGCCCGAGGCCAGTACAATGGGCATCGTGGGCTTTCTGGCGCTATTGGCCAATGTGGGCGTGGCGCTGCTGCTTTATCGCTACCGCACGGGTGACAGCAACATGCGCTCCGTATGGATTTGCAGTCGTAATGATGCCATTGGCAATATCGCTGTGATGTGCGCGGCCGCCGGTGTCTGGCTGACGGCAAGCGCCTGGCCGGATGTGCTGGTGGCGCTGGCGATGGCCGTACTTGCCATCACGGGTGCTCTCCAGATTGTGCGCGCGGCATGGCACGAGCTGCACGAAGAACGCGATCACTCATGATCGGCTGGAAAACTGCTGCCTGAATGCCGGTATAAAAGGAAAGGTTCTGATGCTGTATCTGATCTGCAAATACCTGATCACGGCGGCCGTCGTGGTGGCGGTCTCCGAAGCTGCCAAGCGCAGTGACCAGGCCGGTGCGTTGATCGCCGCCCTGCCGCTGGTGACGGTGCTAACGCTGATCTGGCTGCAAGTGGAGCAGCAGCCGATGCTGAAAATCAGCAATCATGCGTATTACACCTTCTGGTATGTGTTGCCCACGCTGCCGATGTTTCTGCTGTTTCCGTATGTGCTGCCGCGTTTCGGCTTCTGGCTGTCATTGCTGGCGTCCATCGTGCTTACTGCGCTGTTGTTTGCCCTGCTGACTGTGGTTATGCGGCGTTTTGGCGTGGCGCTTTGAGTACCGCTTGACTCTGTAGTTGGCTTCAGACTGCAAGCTCCGTAGTGTCGTCAATCAGACGGCACTACGGAGCTACGTCATGAATACATCAACCGCTTCAAAACAGGCCTGCTGTCATCAGCCAGCCAAGGCTATGCCAGTCACTGTGCCGGTCTCCAAGGCACGCTTGGGCGCTGCGTCCACGCTGCACTGCCTGACCGGCTGCGCTATCGGCGAGGTCATCGGTTTGACGCTGGGTGTCAGTCTCGGCCTGAGCCCTTGGGTCACCATGACGATGGCAACAGCCTTGGCCTATCTCAGCGGCTTTCTACTGGGTCTGCGTCCGTTACTGAAAACCGGCATGCACTGGCGCGCCGCTTTGCAGGCCATTTGGCTTGGCGAGGTGATTTCAATCGGTGTGATGGAGTTGGCGATGAACTTCACCGACTATCATCTCGGCGGCATGACGGCCGCTTCGGTGTTTTCACCGGCATTCTGGACGGGCTTGCTGCTGGCCTTGCCGGCCGGCTTTCTGGCGGCGTGGCCGGTGAATGTCTGGCTGCTGTCGCGGCAGATCAAGAAGCCGTGCCACTGAGGTTGTTTTGACTCGTAACGGCATTACGCCAGATGAACTGCTTTGACGCCCTCGATGATCGGGCAGCCGGCAATGGGCCCGCAGCCCGAGCATTGATGCTCCAGGGTCGCCAGCGCATCGTGGATGGCGGTGAGCTGGCGGATTTTCTCGTTCAGATCGGCCAGCCGGTGCTGCACGCGTTCACGGACTTGCTGTTTGGTGCCGCCACCGTCTTGCAGTTGCAGCAGCTCGGCGATGTCGTCGAGCGTGAAGCCCAGGGCTTTGGCTTTGCGGATGAACTGCAGGCGCGACACATCGGCATCGCTATACAGGCGATAACCCGCATCGGTGCGCCGAGCCGTGCCGAGCAGGCCTTCGCGCTCGTAGTAGCGCACGGTTTCTACCGTGACACCGGCGGCCTTGGCGGCAAATCCGATTTTGTGAGCAGTCATCAGTCAGCTCTCCGGGGCGCATACTTGACACTGTACTTGGGTATAGACTCTAGCATTAACCTCATCGTCAGCCACGGTGCTGTTGAGCAGCCGAAGAGACCATGAATTACATACCACGCAAGACTATTGCTTTATGCATGAGCTTCGTTCTGCTGATCTTCACGATCTGTCAGGCGCAGGCGATGTCGCGCGTGGAGTTGCCTGCTACAAATGCAGCGGCGTTGTCCGCCAGTATGGAAATGTCCGCGAGCTTGGAGATGCCTGCCGGCTGTCATGAGCCGGCGGTTGCTCAGGAACCGGCCGCACCAAATTGTCACGGCGAGTGCCAGCATGTACATCAGGCCGATCTGGCCAAGAAGCTGCAGTTACTTGATGTTAGCTCGCTGGTTGCACTCTACGAGCTGCCACAGCTAGCAGAACGTGGCAATGCTGCTCAGCTATCGCAACTCCCAGCTCGGGTTGATCCCGGCGATCCGCATCCCGTTATTCGCTTTCAGCGCTTTCTCGAATAGCCCCTCCTTGGAGCCGCTCAGCCGGCTCGCATCAGTCTGGCTGCCGATTTTGCCTCGGCGGCTGTTTCGTAATGTCGAATCGGATTGACGAGGATGTTCCTCATGACTTCATTACTGTTCAAAAGCGTTCTGCTGCGCGCTTTTCAGGGTGTTTGCGTACTACTGGCGCCGATTACCCTGAGCGCTGCTGAGCTGTCGTTTGCTCAGGCCCAAAAGCTGGCGCTGGCCCAGTCTTCGCAACTCATTGCTCAGGATGCAGCCATTACCGCTGCCAGTGATCTGGCTATTGCCGCGAGTGAGCGGCCTGACCCTGTGCTGAGTCTTGGCATCGACAATTTGCCGGTGAATACGGCAGATCGCTTCAGCCTCACGCGTGACTTCATGACCATGCGGCGCATAGGCCTCATGCAGGAAGTGACGCGCAGTGACAAGTTGGCATTGCGTCGTCAGCGCCAGGAAAAGCAGGCGTTGCTGGTGGGTGCCGAGAAAAACGCAGAGCAAAGCGACATTCTGCGGGCTGCCGGTAAAGCCTGGATGGAGAGTTATTACCTAGAGCAGATGCTGGGTTTGCTCAACGAGCAGATCGGGCAGGCACGGCAGCAAGTGATTGCGGCCGAGGGCGCGTATCGCGGCGGCCGCAATACACCGACGGATGTGTTGACCGCGCGCGCCGAGGTGCTGGCTCTGGAAGATGAGCTGGCGGATGTGCAACGCCAGTGGCGCGTGGCGAAAACAGCGCTAGCACGTTGGGTGGGTGGCGAGCAGGCGAGTCAGACGCTGGCCGGCGAACCTGATATTGATCGTATTCATTTTGATGTGGCCGAGCTGGAGTCACATCTGAATTTGCACCCAGACTTGCTCATGCTGGCTAGCCGAGTGGAGGTGGCCGAGACCGAGGCGAAGCTGGCCGAAGCTAACAAGCGCAGCGACTGGAGCGTTGAGCTGAGCTATGCCCAGCGGAGTGTAGAGTTCTCCAACATGCTGTCGCTGGGGGTATCGACACCGCTGCAATGGGATCAGGCCCGGCGGCAGAATCGTGAATTGGCGGCACGGCAGGCGCTGCTGGCTCAGGCGCGTGCCGAGCGCGATGACATGTTTAGAAGTCATGTTGCCGAGGTGCGTGCGCAAGTTGATGCCTGGCAGACCGACCGATTGCGGTTGCAGCGTACTCGTCAGCAGCGCTTGCCGTTGGCACAGGCGCGCGTACAGGCGGTACTGGCCAGTTATCGTGGCGGTAAGGCCGGGTTGGCAGAGGTGCTGGCAGTGCAGCGAAGTATGCTGGTGCTGAAATTGCAAACGCTGCAATTGGAAATGCGGACCGCCATTGAGTGGGTCGAACTGAATTTTCTGCTGCCAGAAAGCGCCGGGAGCACATCATGAATAGGCTGAAAACCGTGGTGATGGTTGTTGTGCTGGCCGCTGGTGGCTGGGGGCTTTATAGCGTGGGTATGCATCAGGGCATGAGCATGGTGGGCACCCCTGCGATGAGCACGAAAGCTGCCCATACAAGGGAAAAGAAAGTCCTGTACTGGCACGACCCGATGGTGCCAGAGCAGCGTTTCGACAAGCCCGGCAAGTCACCATTCATGGATATGGAGCTCGTGCCCGTTTATGCCGATGAAGGTGCAAACGAGGGTGCCGATGAGGCGGTTAATGCAGGTGGTGTTAGCATCAGCCCACAGTTACAGCAGAACCTCGGCATGCGTACCGCGGAGGTCAAACTAGGTAACTTGCCGTCGTCGCTGTCGGCGGTTGGCAGCGTGGCCTGGAACGAGCGTGATGTCGCCGTGTTGCAGGCGCGAGCCGGCGGCTTTGTCGAGCGGCTGGCGGTGCGCGCACCGCTAGAAGCCGTGCGGCAGGGTCAGGTGCTAGCCGAGTTGTATGTGCCGGACTGGGTGGCGGCGCAGGAAGAGTTTTTGTCGCTGCGGCAGATGTCTGGCGAGGGCACGGCAGCCCTGCGTGATGGCGCCCGTCAGCGCATGCGCTTGGTCGGCATGACGCCAGCGCAGATTGCGCTGGTCGAGCGCACTGGCAGGGCGCAGCCCCGGCTGGCCATCATCGCTCCGATTAGCGGCGTGATCAGCGAGCTGGCCATCCGCGAGGGCATGACGGTGATGCCCGGCAGCCCGCTGTTTCGCATCAATGGCCTGAGCCGGGTCTGGGTAAATGCTGAGGTACCGGAGGCGATGGCCGCGCAGCTGCGGCCGGGCACGGTGGTCGCAGCCGAGGCCACGGCGTTTCCAAGCAAGACATTCACGGGCCGGGTCAGCGCCATCCTGCCGGAAGTGGATGCCAGTACGCGTACGCTAAAGGCGCGGGTGGAACTGGCCAATCCAAAAGCGGAGCTGGTGCCCGGTATGTTTGCCACATTGCACTTCGCGTCAGCGGCGCGGGAGCCAGTCTTGCTGGTGCCATCGGAGGCGGTGATTCGTACCGGCACGCGCACGGTGGTTTTTGTGCGCGAGGCCAATGGCAGACTGCGCTCGGTGTCTGTCACCACTGGCAGCGACAGTCAGGGGCAGACCGAGATCCGCTCTGGGCTGGCAGCAGGTCAGCAAGTGGTGGTGTCGGGGCAGTTCCTTGTTGACTCCGAGGCCAGCTTGAAGGGCTTCGATCTACGGGGGATGAGCCAATGATAGCCGCGCTTATTCGCTGGTCTGTCGGCAACCGTATTCTGGTTCTGCTGGCAACGCTGCTGCTGACCGTCGGCGGTATCTGGTCGGTCAGCCGCACGCCGCTGGATGCCTTGCCGGATCTGTCGGATGTGCAGGTCATCATCCGCACCACCTGGCCGGGGCAGGCGCCGCAGCTGGTGGAGAATCAGGTTACCTATCCACTCACCACCACGCTGCTGTCGGTGCCGGGCGCGAAGACCGTGCGGGGCTATTCCTTCTTCGGCGACTCCTTCGTGTATGTGCTGTTCGAGGATGGCACCGACCCGTACTGGGCGCGGTCGCGCGTGCTGGAGTCGCTGAATCAGGTGCAGGGCCGTTTGCCGGCGCAGGCGCGGAGCGCGCTGGGGCCGGATGCCACTGGCGTTGGTTGGGTGTTCGAGTACGCGCTGGTGGATCGCACGGGCCGCTTTGATTTGTCGCAGCTGCGTGCCCTGCAGGACTGGTTTCTCAAGTACGAGCTGAAAACCGTGCCGGATGTGGCCGAGGTCGCCAGCATCGGCGGCATGGTGCGGCAATACCAGATCGTGCTCGATCCGGATCGTCTGAGGGCGTTCAACCTGACCCAAGCCAGCGTCATCGCGGCCGTGCAGGGCGCGAATCAGGAGGCCGGTGGTTCGGTGCTGGAGCTGGCCGAGGCCGAGTACATGGTGCGCGCCTCGGGTTATCTGAAATCGCTCGATGACTTTCGCCAGATTCCGCTGCGCACCAGCGCGGCCGGCGTGGCGGTGCAGCTCGGCGATGTCGCCACGGTTCAGATCGGTCCGGAGATGCGGCGCGGCATCAGCGAGCTGGATGGCGAGGGCGAGGTCGCTGGTGGCGTTATTGTGATGCGTTCGGGCAAGAATGCGCTGGCCACCATCGCGGCGGTGAAGGCCAAGCTGGCGATACTGAAAGCTAGCCTGCCCAAGGGCGTCGAGATTGTGCCGGTGTATGACCGCTCGCAGCTGATCGAGCGGGCGGTGAGCAACCTCGGCTACAAGCTGCTGGAAGAGTTCGTGGTGGTCGCGCTGGTGTGCTTAGCCTTTCTCTTTCACCTGCGCTCAGCGCTGGTCGCCATCATCTCGCTACCGCTGGGCGTGCTCGCCGCGTTCATCGTCATGCGCTACCAGGGCGTGAACGCCAACATCATGTCGCTGGGTGGCATCGCCATTGCCATCGGTGCCATGATCGATGCCGCCGTGGTCATGATCGAGAACGCGCACAAGCACATCGAGGCCTGGCAGCAGAAGCATCCTGAGCGAAAACTGGCGGGCGAAGAGCAGTGGCAGGTGATCACGGCGGCGGCGGTCGAGGTCGGGCCGGCGCTGTTTTTCTCGCTGCTCATCATCACCTTGTCGTTCATTCCGGTGTTCAGCCTGGAGGCGCAGGAGGGGCGGCTGTTTGCGCCGTTGGCGTTCACCAAGAGCTATGCCATGGCAGCTGCTGCGGGCTTGTCGGTGACGCTGATTCCGGTGCTGATGGGCTACCTCATTCGCGGTCGCATCCCCGCCGAGCATGACAACCCGATCAATCGCCGCTTGATTCGCTGGTATGAGCCGGTGCTGTCCAGCGTCCTGACGCATCCGCGCCGCACGCTGGCGCTGGCGGTACTGATGGTCATCGTGAGCCTGTGGCCGCTGAGCCGGCTTGGCGGCGAGTTCATGCCGCCGCTGGATGAAGGCGATCTGCTCTACATGCCGTCGGCGTTGCCGGGACTGTCTGCCGGCAAGGCGGCTGAGCTGTTGCAGCAGACCGACCGCCTGATCAAGACCGTGCCGGAAGTGGCGAGTGTCTTCGGCAAGGCCGGTCGTGCCGATACCGCCACCGATCCGGCCCCGCTGGAGATGTTCGAGACCACCATCCAGTTCAAACCGCGAGATCAATGGCGCGCTGGCATGACGCCAGACAAGCTGGTCGCCGAGCTGGATCGCGTGGTGCGCGTGCCGGGGCTGTCGAACATCTGGGTACCGCCGATCCGCAATCGCATCGACATGCTCGCGACCGGCATCAAGAGCCCGGTCGGCATCAAGGTTTCCGGGGCCAGCTTGCAGGAAATCGACCGCCTGAGCGGCGAGATTGAGCGCGTGGTGAAGACGGTGCCCGGCGTCAGCTCGGCGCTGGCCGAGCGCTTGACCGGCGGGCGCTACATCGATGTCGACATCAATCGCACGGCGGCGGCGCGTTATGGCCTGAATATCGTTGATGTGCAGTCGGTGGTGTCGGCGGCTATCGGCGGCGACAACATCGGCGAGACCGTGGAGGGTCTGCAGCGCTTCCCGATCAACCTGCGCTATCCGCGCGAAATCCGCGACTCGCTAGCCAAGCTGAATGACCTGCCCATCGTCACCGAGCGCGGCGCGCAGATTCGTCTCGGCGATGTCGCCACACTACGCATTGCCGACGGCCCACCGATGCTGCGCAGCGAGAACGCGCGACTGTCGGGCTGGGTCTATGTGGATATCCGCGACCGCGATCTAAAGTCGGTGGTGCAGGACATGCAGCAGGCAGTGAACCGTCAGGTCCGGTTGCCGGCGGCATACGCCATTTCCTGGTCAGGCCAGTTCGAGTTCTTGGAGCGCGCAACGGCGCGGCTGCAGCTCGTGGTGCCGGCGACCTTGCTGATCATCTTCTTCCTGCTCTACCTGACCTTCGGCCGCATCGACGAAGCCTTGCTGATCATGGCGACGCTGCCGTTTGCGCTCGCTGGCGGGGTCTGGCTACTGTGGCTGCTCGGCCACAATCTGTCGGTGGCCAGCGGCGTCGGCTTCATCGCACTGGCCGGGGTGGCGGCCGAATTCGGCGTCATTATGCTGCTCTACCTCAAGCAGGCTTGGCAGAAACGCTTGGATGCCGGGCTGAGCAGCGAGGCCGATTTGCTCGCGGCCATCCACGAGGGCGCGGTGCAGCGTGTGCGCCCGAAGGCGATGACGGTGGCGGTGATTGTTGCCGGTCTGCTGCCGATCCTGTGGAGTAGCGGTACTGGCTCCGAGGTCATGCAGCGCATTGCCGCGCCCATGATTGGTGGCATGCTGACGGCGCCGTTGCTGTCGCTGCTGGTGGTACCGGTGGTCTACTATTTGATGCGACGGCCGCGCTGAGGCCCTTGGGCCAATGCATCGGCCCAGAGGGCTCGCTTGGCTTCGTAGGGCATGCCGGCATGCGCCGGGCTGGTTGAGGGCAGGCGCAGCAGCGTCAATTCGCGAACGTTACCGAGCTGCGGCTGCACCTGCTTGCGCCAGCTGCTCTCGGCCTTGGCACCGTTGAAGCAGACTCGACTGATGTGCGGGTGCTGTTGCAGAAAGCCGGCGAAGTCATTGACCACGATGCTGGCATCGTTGATGTCGGCATCGAGGCTGCCGGGGCGATGGCAGGA
>JACCDZ010975811.1_pt1 | contig 11848 bp, 9 predicted proteins | sample 7449551 | NCBI WGS metagenome assembly JACCDZ01 (sample SAMN15323452, study PRJNA562643) | freshwater metagenome | isolation source: river surface water | place: USA:Blue River Watershed | collected 2017-08-18
AATGAAAACCCCTTCTATTTTGATGACGCTGTTGGCCCTGGTCTTCAGCACCCACTTGATGGCCCAAAACAGTCCCATCCCCGAGGGCATGAGCTACCAAGGCATGCTCCTAAACGCCAGCCAAGAGGCCTTCGGCACCAACATCCAACAAGTACCTGTGGCCAACAAAGCCATTCGCGTGCGCTTTGAATTCACCCAAGGCAGCAGCACCACCCCCATTTTTGCGGAAGAGCAAAACTTGAAAACCGATATGCACGGCATCTTTGCCACCATCATCGGCAGCGGCACCCCCAGCGTGGGGAGCGGGTTGGGCGATATTCCGTGGGACAAAGACTCCACTTTGTTGTTGGTATCGATTGACCAAGGCAAAGGGTTTGTGGCTTACAGCAAGCAGAAGTTGTGGAGCACGGCCTATAGCTTCCATGCGGGTACGGCCAACAAGGCCCTGAACGACCGCGATACCAGCGCCACCAACGAATTGCAGTACATCACCCTCAGCGGCGATGTGATTGCGCTGAGTGCCACCGGCAGCAGCATTTCCTTGAAACCTTGGAGCGATGGCATTGCCAAAAACAGCAGCGACATCACCACCCTCGGCAGCAACCTGAGCACAGAAATTGCCCGCGCCAAAGCGGCGGAGGCACAAAACGCCAGTGATATTAGCAAAAACACGAGCGACATCACGGCTTTGAGCAACAGCAACACCCAATTGGGCAACGACCTCGCCGCAGAAGTACTGCGTGCCAAAGGCGCTGAAACCAATTTGGCCGGTGCACAAACCTTGCTCAGCAACGCCATTGACGATGAGGCGTTTCGCGCAAAAGCCGCAGAAGCCCAAAATGCCAGCGATATTGCGCAAAACAGCAGTGATATCACCAAAAATGCCAGCGACTTGGCCGCTGAAATCACCCGTGCCAAAGCAGCAGAAGCCACACTGACGGCTACGGCCAATCAGCTGGGCAGCGACATCAACGCTGAAACCACCCGCGCCAAAGCGGCAGAAACCGCGTTGAGCAACGCCAACAGTATCCAGAACGATACCTTGGTCGCGCACAACAAACGCATCAGTGCCAATGCGGCCGACCATGTCAGTTTGAAAAGCAGCGTAGACACCCACATCAGCAACGACGCCGATCTTTCTGCCACCAACGAATTACAAACCCTTACCTTGAGTGGCACCACCCTGAGCATCAGCAACGGGAACAGCATCACCTTGGCCAGCGGCGGAAAATCAGACCTGCAATTGACCGGACATACCCTCAAACTCTCTGATCCTTTGACCAGCGGCAATTCGGTACAAATCGATACCCAAAGTCTGCGCATCAGTGCGGGCTATGCGGGCAACGGAACCAACATCACCATCACCGGAAGCAACACCGTAACCGTGGGTGGCGGCATCGATTGGCTGTACGATGGTTACACCGGCAACAGCGGCAACGTATACAATTCGATGGCTTTGGGACCGTATATCCCCACCTTCAGCGCCAGCAACTGGGGCGTAGGTGTGGAAAGCTCTACCTTGATTGGTCGCGGCATCGTGGGCGGATTAACCGCCAGTGGTAGCATCAAAAACACCACCGTCTTGGGTGCAACAGCTATGGCCAACATGCGTCGCAACAGCGGTAGCGTAGCCATCGGTAGCAATGCCATGTATTCAGATACCGGCGGAACCAACAACGTAGCCATCGGTTACAACGCCATGTACCATTCTCGTTTTGAGGGTTGGAGCGGTTGGAGCACTTTCAACAGCAACGTGGGTGTAGGAACCTATGCGCTGTGGTCGAACAGTGGAACAGCCAACACCGCCGTGGGCGATCGCGCTTTGGCTGCTTACAACTCTACCCAAAAAAGTGTGGGACGATATAACGTGGGTATTGGCGCCGATGCGATGATTGCACCCGGTTACAAAGCCAGTTACAACGTGGGTGTGGGGATGCAGGCCTTGAGCAGTTCCAAGAACGGCATCACAGGCACCTACAACACCGCCATCGGTACCCAAGCGGGGTATTTGGGGTCGATGACCGACTCCTTGACCGGCAGCAACAACTTGTATTTGGGGTACTACACCACCGCCACTTCGAATGCGATGTCGAACACCATCATCTTAGGCAACACTTCCATCACCGATTTGCGTTGCAAGGTATCATTAACAACCACTTCGGATGCCCGCACCAAGAAAAACGTGCGCAGCGATGTGCAGGGATTGGCTTTCATCATGAAGTTAGCCCCGGTGACCTACAACTACGATTTGGATGCAGAAAACCAGATTGTGTACAAGGGACATGCGATGGACACTTTGAACTGGAAAGGCAAGTACGACGTGGAGAAAACCCGTTTCTCGGGCTTCCTGGCACAGGACGTAGAGCGTGCGGCACAGGCGGTAAACTACGACTTCTCGGGGGTGTCCAAACCCAGCGAGGCGGGCGGATTATACGGTTTGAAATATGCGGAATTTGTGGTGCCTTTGGTAAAGGCGGTACAGGAACAGCAGGCGCAATTAGAGGCCCAGCAGCAGCAGATTGCGGAGCTACAGGCCATGGTCAATGCGCTGTTAAAGCAGAAATAAACCGTCATTGCGCCCGTATTATTTGGGGCGACGGATTCACAAAAAAACCCTTGGCCAGTGGCCCAAGGGTTTTTTTGTTCCGTTGAACCCCCTATATTTGTTTTTGAATCTGCCACAAACCCATGAAAAACAGTGTTTTCAACCGTTATAAAATTGTTTTGTTTTCGTTGCTGCTTTGTTTTGGCGCGATGAAACAGGCCACCGCCCAAATCGAGGTACAAGCGTTTGTGGGCAAGGCGCATTCGGACAGTCGTCAACGACCCGCTCTCCGTGGAGGAATAGGATTTAATAACGTACTATTTGACCGTATTGGATTCTACTACACGTATGAGTTTCGTAGACCTGAAATGCCATTTGAAACGGGCACTTACACAGATATTTACACCCGTGATTTGATTGGAGGAATTATAAAAATCGACCCGAACTTTAGTGTTTACGGGGGATTGGGCGCATTTGAAAAAGGTTTGTTCAAAGATTTTTCAAAAAACAATTTACGCAAAGAAATTGGATTGCAATACAGCACGAACAACATTTTATACAACACGAACATGTTCGTGCAGGTGGGTTATTCGTTTGACATTCGATTGACTACCAATTTCGGAATCAAAATCCCGCTGACCTACGAACGCCTCACCTTGGATCAGGCCTTGTACGGTTACTAAGAAGTAATTTTATCTCACTTTTCAATTCACTCACTAAGTTATTGGGGTGTGATTGACGTTCATCCACAAACTTTTCAGTTTTCCTGCCTACCTTTGAATTGGAAAACTGCCGTAATGAAATTATTCAAGTATTTATTCACTTTGTTGCTGACTTTGGTTGGCACGAACACCACGGTAACTGCCCAAAGCAGTGAACCCGTCATTTACACACCTTCGATTGAACCCGGCCTTGGCTATGTTTTCAAAACCCGCAGTGATTTTGATGCAATCAGAATCCGTTTGGATGTTCGCAGTGTTGCATTTAAAAACCGGATGGGTTTTTACTACACTTTAGAACAAAATTCCAACACGCCGTTTGGAAAATACGTGCGTGACATCGCCGGTATCAGCTACAACCTAAACAAAAGTATCTCCGTGCATGCTGGAGCCGGTTTGTGGGCACAAGGTATCATCACCGATGGGATTCGTTTTTGGGGTTTGCGCAAAGAGATAGGGGTAACTTATCGTGTTCAGAATTTCCCATTGACCATTGTAATGGGCTATTCTTGGTGGGGCGGCCCAACAGCCACATTCGGTTACTCTTTCCCAATCAATGTGAAAGGATTCAACCCAGGCAGGAAAGTACAGCGCGTACGCGATACCATGTATGTGGTTGATACGACTGCGAGGATTCAAGAAAAACTGGAAAAAGACATTCAAGCATTGGAGGAATCCAGCAAAATCTATTTCGATTACAAAACTGATACCATCAATAACACCGAAAAGATCAAGTTGGATGAGTTGGTGAAATACATGAGGGAGAATCCCAAATACAAGTTGGAAATTTATGGAAATACCGACCAAACAGGTTCTGTAGAGTACAACCAAGACTTGAGTCAGCGCAGAGCGAACAATACCCGCAACTATTTGATCAGTCAGGGTATTGCATCGAACCGCATGAAAGTATTACCTTTGGGCAAAACGAAGGCCGTAGGCACCGAAACCGAAATCGACAAAGCCAAACTTCGTTCAGTAGAATTTGAAATTATTAGAAAATAAAAATATTTAGTCTTTATGAATATTACAAAATATTTACTAGTTGTCCTTTTATATTTAGGAACATCCACAAAATTATTTGCTGGGTACTATTATTTCGTTGGTTCCTACACTCCAGGTTCCACATCGAGTCTTGCAGACATTAGTAATCCAAGTGACTGGTATGACCCGAATACAGGATTAACCGCTTCGAACTTCACAACGTCTGGTGACGTGTTCGACTTTTTCAACGTCTGGGCAGATATGAAAGGTATTACGATCGGTGATGTTGAATTTACAAGCACTGCCCTAGGTTCTGGCTTTCCAAATGCACGAATTTACAATTCTGGTACAGTTACAGTTACATCATCGGTAGCACCCAGATTCCTTGCTTGTGTTTACCTCCTAGACAGTTTCACGACAAGTAAATTTGAATACAACACGGGAAACCAAGATATCGCTGGTATAAACTACTATGACATTGTACTTTCGGGTGGAGATAAAAACTTTAGCAACTCCTTCAATGTTGCACATAATTGTACTTTTACTGGTTCAACATATGATTTGACCTTTAGCAATGGTGGCACTATTCAAACGTTGAGTTTTTCAGGAAGTGATTTGATTTTTGGATCAGCTGTTTCTATCTCAAATACGACATTTTCGGGCTCGAATTATACAGTAAATAATACAGGAAATTCCATTTCAAATGTAACTTTCAACTCCGCAGCAAATGTAAATTTAAACGTTTCCACCACTATAGAGAACACAACTACGATTAACGAAAACGTGAGTTTTTACGTTAATGCCAATACAACATTATCGAGTTCTGCAGTATTTACAATTGCTTCAGGTAAAACACCCAAATACTATTTGAATACTCAAACTGCAATTACCGACAATAGGTCAAGTAAAACATACCCATCAGAATGGATTGTAAACAGTAACCCTGTAAATTTAAACTTCGGTACATATGAAAATCTAACTATTAACGATAATGCAATAATGTTGGGTAGTATTACCGTTACTAATATTTTAGATCTATCATTTAGCACATCAGCAAAATATTTAAACTTAAATGGACTTATTTCGCCCCCAGCTTTGCAGAAAACTCTTACAGTCAGCGGTACAGTCAACAGTTCATCTAATGGCGTAAAAATAACAGGAACACTTGGCTCGAGTATTGCGCTTTCAAAGAGCAGTCAGTCTTACACACTATATTTTGATCAAACAAATGCAACAAGCCGAAATTTAAGAAATCTCACACTATCCAATGGCAGTTCGTTGGTTATTGGAAATGATCTCAACATATCAAATCTAATAACGTTGAATAACGGGACTCTCACTTTGAATGGCAATACCCTCACTTTCGTCGGAGGAGCATCTCCCATCTCCCGGACTACAGGCACAATCAATGCATCTGCGTCAAACTCAAAAGTGCTATTTGCTCAAACCACAGCCAACATAGCAGCGACCTTACTCGCTACAGCATTCCCATTGGAAATCGCACATCTCGAGATTGCTTTTCCTAGTGGTGGAACTTTGACCCAAAATTCTGGAGCTATCACTACATCGGCGAATTTCACCTTGAGTAACTCAAATAATTTTTATAATTTAAATGGGCAAACTTTAACGATCAAAGGGAATTTAAACAACACCAATGGCTCAACCGGCGGTAAATTTAAAGGCAGTGCAACATCATCGCTAGTTTGTGGAGCTACTGGAACATTGTACTTTAACCAAACAGGAACAGATTCTACATTGAAAAACCTCACCATCAACAATTCGAAAACTGTTGATTTGGGTAACAACCTTAAAATTGTTGGAGGAAGTAGCTATGGAGTAGTTACAGTTGAAAGTGGAGCAACACTAAATACCAATGGCTACCTTACACTCAGATCTCACGCAGGCGGATCTGCAATGATTGGAAACAGTCCAGGAACTATCTCAGGTTCAATTATGGTAGAAACTTTTGTCCCAGCAACAGCAAGAAGATATAGATTCCTTTCATCCCCTGTTACCGGTGCAACCGCCGTTCATTGGAGAAATAATGGTACCTACACCAAATATAAAGGTATTCAAATTACTGGTGGTGGTGCCAACTGGTCAGCTCAAGGATTTGATGAATCACAGACCAACAACCCATCAGCATTTTACTACAACGAAGCAGCCGCCGGAGATGACACAACTGTTTCTCCAGGAGCATCTAACGATGCTGGTTGGACTGCCTTCAGTTCAGGTAGTGAAGCATTGGTGAACGGAAAAGGATTCCGCGTGCTTGTTCGTGGTGACCGAGGTATAGATTTAAAAGGTACCGGAGGTTCTACATCTCCCATCGCCACAACACTGAAAGTAACCGGAAGCTACGTGGGTACCAGTGCCACAATTAACGTAACAAACTCAGGCAGAACCAAATTAAACAACGGTATCAACTTCGTCGGAAACCCATATCCGTGTACCATTGATTGGGACGCATTAACCTTAACAAACGTTGATCCGTCTTACTTAATTTATGATCCCAGTGGAAACCGTTATAGAGCTTGGAATGGCACTACAGGAGGCGCTGGACGATATATCTCCTCCGGACAAGCATTCTTGGTTTACTGTACCTCAACATCGGGAGGATCTATCACCGTGAATGAGTCAGACAAGGTTACTAACACAACTGGCGGTAGTTTCTTCCAAACCAAATTAACCAATCACTTGAAAATTGAGTTGGCTTACGACACATTAAACTTAGACGAAACGTACATTCACTTCCGAGAAGACGCAACTGATCGTTTAGATAGATTTGATGTACGTCAAGTAAAAAATTCAGGCGTAAATATCGCATCAATTGACTCTGCGAATCTCGCTTACAACATCAATTCACTTGGCAATTTGACAGGCAGTCGACGCATACCTCTAAGTGTTGAAGGAACAGCAATATCAAATGGTTTCAAGCTGACATTCAACGATGTGGCTACTTTCCCATTCCACAAAATCTACTTGATTGATAACTTTAAAGGAACGAAGACCCTATTACAAGAAGCAGCTACTTTTGTTGTTGACATCACAGCAGATAAGTCCTCTTATCAAAATGGGCGCTTCTACCTTGATTTTGAGGAACTCCCACAAACCAATATCAAGAAAATCAACAGCGATATGGGCCTAGTATTGTTCCCCAACCCTGCTAATGACATCATCAACTTGGAATTTGGAAATACATTGAAAAATAAAAATTTCCAATTCAACATTTCATCGATACACGGTGAATCAGTGCTTGCAGGAAATTTAACTGCCGCCGAACAAAACAAAATCAACATCAAGAACTTGGCTTCAGGTATTTATTTTATTAACATATCAAATTCTGAAAAATCTCAATCAATCCAATTTATCAAGAAGTAACATGAAAAAGTTTCAAACATTACTCGCCATTATAATGCTATCTGCACCACTTTTCGCTTGGCCCGGTGGTGGTAGTGCAGGCTCTGGACCAGGTTTCGCTGACGATGTTAATGATACACCCGTAGACGGCGGAATCGTTACCGTTACAGCATTGGCTATCGGATATGGTGTACGTCAAGCCAGAAAGAAGAAACAAGATCAAAACAACGATCAAGGCGCAGTATAATTAATCAACCTCTCAATAAACAGAAAAGGCCCGGAATTCCGGGCCTTTTCTGTTATTATACTACTAAGCACTATTCCTCCAATTGCTTCAACACCCCAATCAACCCCAACATCCCATAAAACAAATACACCAACCCAGATCCAATAAACTTAAAAATCGTAAAATACGCATCCACCGCAGCCAAAAAATCCCAACCAAAATATCTGAACAACCCCGTTGCGGTAAAAATCAAATCCAAGCATACCGTCGTAACCACAAATAAAAACCCAATCCCCTGCTTCGGAAACAACCTTCTCAGCGATAAGAACCCGATGCTCACATTGATATATATCAGCAGCTCGCGCAAAGCAAAACGTACCCACGCTTTACCAAACAATCCCGTGTATAAACCCGTTGTCCTATCGTAGAAATAAACAACCAATACACCCTGTACACTTGCAATTACCTCTATCAACAACAACACCAAAAATATGTGCTGCAGTATTACCCTTTTCTTCGTAAAAACGTCAACCATATCACAACCATGATTACATACATCAACATCTGAAATATATTCTTATGCGCAATCTCGAACCACTCAGGCGCATCCCGCATGATCACATACAACATCGCTACCCTGAACGCATTTGCCAATGCCAACGCCAATAGTCCCCCCAATACAAACAACACCTTACGCCTACATCCAAAACCCGGTAACGCAAAAATAAAGGCCGAAAACAAAAACATGATTTCCTTGCCATTGCATGAATGTCCGATACCAATCACCGAACGCGGCCCAACCATACACAATTGCTGCGTGGTGAATTGATCCCTTACCGCGGTTCGATACTCCAACAATACACCCCGGTCAAAACCCAAATGCACCATTTTTAAGCTCATCTCCGAAACAAAACCCGTTAAATACACATCCAATCCTACAAACCCATCTATCACCAACCAAACTACAATTGCCAATAATACCCTACTCACAAACTTTCGCTGCGATGCGTCGATCCGCGACCAACTGTCCTTCAAACTACCCAAAAACATAGTTCAAAGGTACTGCAAACTCTAAGTAACTATGCCAAAGCAATTGACTGTTCTTTTCTCGCTACCCAACGATAAACAACCACATACACCGCCAACAGCATCAACACAATTCCCATAGCCCCCATTTCCCAAAATGGAGAGAATTTTAACTTCCACTCCCAAAATACAATCACCAGTCCTTGTAACAATGCATACCCCAACGACACCAACAATTCACTCCACCCCAAACCACGCACCATTCTCTGGTATAAGTGGCGATGATGCTTCTTGAAAATGTTCTCAAGCCCTATCAAACGCCAACACATCACCAAACCCGTATCCAAAAAAAACACGATAAAATACAACAAATAACCCCAGTGCAAAACAGCAAACAACTTCCATAACACCAACCCAAACAATACAAACCCCAAGCCCACACTACCCGCATCACCCAAATACAATCGCGCATTGGGCCTCACATTAAAAAACGAGAACGCCACCACAAAACCAAGTAAAATCCATAAAAACTCCTTCACCTCAACCCATACACCACTCGTCAACATTCCAAGCAAAATCACAATCGATTGCAGTGCAACCATGCCATTGATACCATCCATGAAATTAACCGCGTTTACCACTCCCAAATAACCAACAAATACCAACACACACAACCAACCATTCAACTGCATCCAACCCTGACCGTACATAATCAATCCAACCGCAGCAGAATAAAATAACAACCGAATAGCAATGGCAACATCCTTCCAATCATCGATAAAACCCAAAATCACCATGAATGAAATCACCGTAGTTTCAGCACCCCAACCATAACCACCCCAAAACAACGCTGCCAACATCACAATGCCCGCTCCGGAAACAACCTTGTGCTTGCGTCTGCGTCTCCGACCTATCAATAACCCTCCAGCAATGTGCTCTGACGAACGTACCGCCCAATCGTAAACACCCAACAACACCAAAAAAACCAATATGGATAGTAAAAACGCCATGATTACCAATTCTTCCGCAATCTAAATTCCAATAACGTATCATCCAAACGCTTGGCCGACATTCTAATTTCCTTTGTACCCTGAATGCCCCAAATGCCCGCGCCTCTAACCACAAAATCATTTTCCAATCTACCCAATTGCCAAGCGATTTTGCCAAACAAAAACCACTCATCCATCAATAACATTAAACGTCGCATCCATGGCGATAAGTGACAATATCTCAACCTTACTCCCTGATGATCAGCCATGCACTGCATCACCTCCCCCAAGGTAAGAACCGGCAAATCAGCCAAAAAATAGCATGGCAATAACCCCGATGCCGATGGCAACGACAATAATACCTCCATCACACTTTCCAAACTCACCATACTTCGATTTACATTACGCCAGGAAGATAAAACAGGTTTACCCTTGCCAATCCAATTCCACATAACTGTTAAACTGTTTTCCATCTCAACACCATAAATCATAGTAGGCCTTAGCACAACCCATCGCTTATCGGTGTCAGGATATATTTCCTTATAGTCATGCCAAAGTGCATTCAATCGCTTTTCCGCCTCCCATTTGCTTTTCGCATAGGGACTTATGGGCATTGGCATTTCCACAACACTATAACCCTCCACGCAGCCCTCGCCCATCACCTTCACCGTACTCATGTACACAAACAACTTCGCATCAGACTCTAAAAAAGCCTCAAACAGTCGTTCCGACAATACCACATTGGCCTCGTGATGCGCTTCATCATTATTTCGTAACGACCACTGATCTGTAGAACCGGCCAAATGATAGACCACCTCTATATCTTTCATGGTATCTGCATCCAACTCATTCCAGTGAATATCGTCAGACTCAGTGCGACCCAAACGATCCACAAATACATCTTGCCGCAACGCCAATTCCGACAAAAACCGTCTGCCAACATGGCCACTTCCGCCTGTAAGTAATATCCGCTTTAACTTCATCGCCACAATGCCCTCAAAATACCGAAACCCTTGAAAGGCAAACGCAACCACAATTGCCAACTGCGGACTTTGAATCCATGCATGTACAACGCTTGTCGCATTTCCGCTGCAATCACCGACCTACTTTGCCTGCCTCGCATCGACACACCCCCACCCAACATGTTTATACAGATCCCCATCCTCCATTGAGCACGCAAACGGTAAATGCGATAAAAGCGCAACATCCATTCAAAATCTCCCCCTATCTGCATGGTTTCAACAAACGGACCTACCTTTTTTAAGGCCGATGTTCTAACAAAAAATCCGGGCTGGGGCGACATAAAACCCCAATTTAGCATCCATGGCCGCCACCATCGCGAGGCGATGTATCTCCGCTTCCACCATTGCTGGGCATCTACGCACACATCGCCATACACCGCATCCAATTCACCCAATGACCGTAAAGCACCCATAGCATTATCACAAACAGCTTCGTTGGCGAAAGCATCATTCGCATGCAAAAACACCACCACCTCACCGCTCGCCAGTGCCATGGCTTCGTTCATGGCAGCATAAATTCCAAATGAACCCTGCCTAAACCAATGCACACACTTAATGTTGGCCTTACCTAAAACGACATCAACCGGTAGCGCTGCCTTCCAAGTTTCATAGACCATTTCAGTTCTGTCTGTTGAGCCACCATCGCACAAAATGTACTCAACATTCGGATACAACTGCTCACCCACCGAACTTAATGTCCGTAGCAAAGTGTCTTCCGCATTCAAACAAACAGTAATGATTGTTAGACGGGGAAGCTGCGATGGACTACTCATGGTTTCAAATCGACAATGTCGAATTCAAAACAAAAATACCCCTAAAAGTAGGAAAAAACTGACTTTTTGAAACTTACGACATCAACCTTGTAGATTTGTGAAACAGTAGCTCACTGTTTCGAAAATGACAAAACCCGTATTCATTGAAATCACCCTAGAGGCAAATGCTGGATCCACGGGCAAGGCCTCTGAAGCACTGTGTGATGC
>JACCDZ010243714.1_pt1 | contig 11847 bp, 6 predicted proteins | sample 7449551 | NCBI WGS metagenome assembly JACCDZ01 (sample SAMN15323452, study PRJNA562643) | freshwater metagenome | isolation source: river surface water | place: USA:Blue River Watershed | collected 2017-08-18
ATTGGTTCTACAACATTGAATGAAGCCGCTTTTATTCAAATGATGAATCCAACATCCGGTGGAGGCGTTGAAGGTGGAACAGCTGGTGTGGTTATTCCAAATAAAGCATTAGTTCCTGATGATAATAAGAATCTTTCTTCGTTCAATAACCTAACTGCCACCAATCTATATGGATCAATTGCTACTGCGTATCAGCCCAATATCACAACAATTGGAAACTTGTCGGGCCTTAATGTGCTGGGATATTTAGGAGTGGGAACAGCGTCTCCCATCAAGCAAATGGAAATCAATTCAACTACTGGAGATTGCTTGAGACTATCATATGATAAGGGAAACGCTACGGCGAAAGCTGACTTTGTTGTAGATGCCTCCGGCAACTTATCCATCCAACCAACTGGAACAACTAAGATAGCGTCCATGCAAGTCGGAAACGCAACGAAATTAGAAGCCCCTCTTGAAATCGGTTTCACAACATTTGGGGTTACCAACGCTTACTCTTATAGAACAAATATCGGTGGTATGGGTGTTATGAATGCGACCGCAACGCCTACCAGTTATAATTATAGTATTAGAGCATGTGGTCGAGTTCTATGCGCAGGCAGTATCGATGTCATGTCTGATCGGAGAACGAAAAAAAATATTAAACCCCTTACGGATGAGTATTGTAAGGCATTTGTAGAGAGAACGACGCCGGTTAGTTTCAATCGTATTAACGGAGATCCCAATAAAGCATTTGGATACATCGCACAGGAGCTCATGCGCGCTGGATTCCCCGAATTGGTAAATATTATGCCGGACTCAGATATGAAAGAGGAGATCGATGAAGATGGGTTTATTAGTCCGGAAGGTGCAGCATACAATGTTTCGTATGAACACATTATTCCTATCCTCGCAAAGAATCAGCAGCGGTTGATGAAAGAGAATGCAGATCTGAAAGCAAAGTTAGATGAGATCATGAATATGTTAAGCAACAGTTAATTCGAATGCTTATGTTTTCGAAAGCATCCGAATATGCATTTGAATAATTTTTTGATTCCACGCCCAACGACTTTGAATAGCTTCCAGATAAATTTGCATATCCATTTAATCAGCTTAACGCACGCGGTGAGAATGAACTTTATGCATTCGTATAGAAAGCTAAATATGGCGCCTATGATTTTGAAGAATTGTTTTAGTAGATCCATTTTATATTCTATGAAATTGATTTTACGCCAAGTGAATATACAAACAATCTTCTTACAACTATGTTCAAAACCGCCCTTTTCATCGACATCGATAACCAAACGCTGAACCCGTTTGCTTGTCAAACGATACAGTCGCTAATTCGAGGCAACTTGATTGTTATCACACCCTTCATGCTTCCTTTCTTAGAAGGCGTAGATACATTTGAGTCACCAGTGGTTGTCATTGGGGAAATCGCGGCCACTCTTGAGATGGGAGTTAAGAACCGCAATAATTTTAAATATGTAAGCTCGATCGATGAATGTATCAAGTATCTTTCGAAAACATACTCGCATCAAACATGGTGGGTGGTTGCGGAAAACGCGATGCTGAATGAACTGATCTGGGAAGGCATTGTCATGGATGTTCATATATCAAAGAATTATTCTCGTCGCAACAGTTCAGAATGGCACCGTTGGCAGCAGTTCCTAATCCCGCAAGATTCGTTGTTTGACAGATCGCTATTAGAGAATCTTAATAATACCGATACTGGATTTGAACTGATCTCAAGTGCAAAGGATAATCTCGGATCGCAAAGTAATAAGATTCGCCATTACTGCCGCCGTAATAACGAAGAGATGACGCTGCTTGCCGCAATGAACGATCTCATTCATAATGGATTTCGTCAATCCAATCGAACTGGCGTTCATACTCGTGCATGCTTTGGAAAACAATTCGAATACAAAATGAATGAACGTATCGACCCCGATACTGGAGCAAGCATGTTTCGACTGCCTCTTCTCACTACTAAGAAAATGTTTGTTAGAGGCGTCTTTGCTGAACTGAAATGGTTCTTAAGTGGCAAGACTAACTCAAAAGATTTAGAATCGCAAGGGGTCAATATTTGGAAGGGCAACTCATCTCGAGAGTTTTTAGATTCGCGCGGATTGCATGACTATGAAGAAGGAGAATGCGGACCTATCTATGGCAAACAATGGAGAGATTGGAATGGTATCGATCAAGTTCAAGCCGTCGTCGATGGACTGCAAACTGATCCATTTAGCAGACGGCATATTATTAATGGGTGGAATGTATCCGATTTAAATAAAATGTGCCTTCCGCCTTGTCATGTGCTTTACCAATTTATTTGCCACGCGGAGGGAGAGCAGAAGTATCTATCGCTAAGTGTTTATCAAAGAAGCTGCGATGTATTTCATGGACTGCCATTCAATATTTCATCCATGGGATTCTTCTTAATCATGATGTGTCATCAGGTAGGAATGAAGCCATACAAGCTTATCCATAGCATTGGAGACGCTCATATATATGAAAGTCATATTGGCGCAGCGCAGAAGCAACTACAACGCGATCCGTGTATGTTCCCATACGTGCGAATCGATTGCGATCCCAAGCCCGATGTCAAAGATTATGATTTCAAAGATATTGTGATTGAAGATTATTATAGCCATGGGCCGATTAAGGCCGATATGGTTGTATAGATTGCAACTGTGAGATCGGCAATATTTCTTTTTTTATCATAAGCTTAAAGCGCTGGTATGGCGTAAAATCGCAAATACGATTACTGAATATATTGATTGACTTCAGCTCATCACAAACGAACAATGTTTAACGCTATTTGTAATTGGTTGTTCTTTGCCAATATGGTTAATCGCATATTTCCTTCATTGAAGCATTCTAAGAAACGATACGTCATTGGAGCCATGTTCAGAATAATTTTGATCATAGCAATCATACTCATGAATAATAGCTCTTGGGATTATCATTGCGATTCCAATTATGGATGCGATCAATATACAAAATTTATGATTTCGATTAAGCCATGCAAGAATTACATTCAGCACTTTTGCTCGATTATTGTCGATGTAATAAATTATATATGCCAAGATTCCGATACAGAGATTATGCAAAAAAAGATAGATGCGAATTCGCAGGCGTTGAAGGAGCAAAAGCAGCTTATACAATCGCTGATGCCGCCTCCCGATATCTATCTTAATGTGGATGAATGGCTAACCGATGAGCCGGATCACTGGGATATGATTCCAAAGAATCGGCTCCATATGGATTAAGGGCCGATGTTCTTTTTTTATCTTCTGAGGCGCAATGGTCGCATGGTGTCAAATCATAAAATTGATTCTTTGATTACATTCATATAACAATGAGCAACCCATTTGAGATCGAGATTCCAATCTATCATGACTTCCTTTCATTCACATGTCAGCACTGCGGAGAAGAATATTATGAAGAAGATGAACAATACTGCATCCATTGCGAGACGGACGAAGTTATCTGGTGGTGCTGCCTTTGCGGGGACGGGTTCGAATACGATGAACGATATGAACCGGATTGCGATCAAGCTCTCATCGACGAATCGGATCGCTATACAACCATAACATACGCTTATGCTATGATGCAAGAATCGCGGATGAAGCTTCATCGCGAATTCAATCATCGCTTAGTAGAAAAAGCAAATGTTGGCCTACCAGAAGACATAACTTTGATAATTGCGGAATATATGTAATTGGCTATTACTGAGTAATTAGCGTAGTGTGAGTTCTTTTTTATGATAATAGGGCATTTTGAGGATGTCTCAATTGAGCGTAAAATAGCAGACCTGAGATACTAAAATATACCTACGGGTCAAATCACACTAAATCACCTCATTTAGCCTCAAAAGCCCTCTTTCCAACAAATATCATGGTTCAGATCGATGCTATTGTTGCCTTTATCAATGAGGTAATGGTTGCGATTGAGATGATTGCTTTGAAAGACTTTATGATGCGATACCGCGAACGCTTCTGTCCTGATCTGGATCTTACGTTCATGGATTACTTCTTACAACTATCCAAGCGTGAGAATCGCAATAAGTTCATTGTTCATCACGATAAGTTGTTTGAATATGGGATTACGATTACCACGGAAAGTAGTAAGGTCAAGCAGCGTATTGACCTTCTTGAACTTGTAGAAAGCGTTGATTACCGGCTCGCTAAGGTTAGCGAGCCGGTGAAACAAGGCGGGGTTGTAACTAAGAACGTTTATCACTTTACACCATCCGCGTTCAAGAAGATTCTCTTAGCCGCAAGACCCCATGCTCGCCATGAGATCAATGTTGATCGTTATCGCGATTACTATCTCTTCTTAGAAGAAGTAGTTGGATACTACAATGAGTATCAGCAGCTACACAAGGATCGTCGTAATGCAATGCTTACAGATGAAAACAAGACACTGAGTGATAAGATCGATGCGCAAACGAAGGAGATGAAGAAGCACACGAAGAAGATGAAGAAGCAGACGAAGGAAATTAAGGAGCTCAAAACCATGACTAAGCAACTTATTGTCTATGGGCATAATGCAGATACCAAGCTTGAAGAAGTAAAGACTGAGCTCAAGGATATGAATGGCAAGCTCAGCATGCTATTCGAGTTCTGGATTGATTTTGCAAAACTTACTCTTCCGATGTGGATGGGATCAAGTGTGATGCATACTCAGTTTAAGAACTTGGTTCAGGGCAATACTATTAAGTATGCGATGGAGCACATGAAGATGATGTTTGTCGTTGGGTTTGCTGACGGCAATGAGCTGATCGTCTATTACTGTTGCCGCAACTTTGCTGAAGTTCCTAAGCGACTATCGGAGCTTTACAGACGCCATATCACGACTGCGATGCTAATGCCTCAAGTTATTTGTTTGATCTCATGCGAAATCAATACTGAGGCTACCATCCTTGGTCGAATGGGAGTATTCCCATCCGAATACAACTGCCGCTATCTACGCAAGCGCAAAGCATTTAGCTTAACTCTCAACGATGGCACCAACCATCAGGAGGTGTTCTCAATGATTGTATCTAACTCACAGAACGAGAACTTTCAAGGATACCAGTCGCGCCGCGAAGAGATTCTTAACAACGAGGACTACACTTTGAACGAACAGATTATCCAGCGTATCAAATCTACTGATCAGCAGTTCCACATTTCTTCGCGACCCTTCTGCCAAGAATACTTGGAGTGCTTTATCCAAAATGACGATGGAGCGCTTTCTTATCGCACGGCATCGCGTAAGCGTGAAATTCGCAATGATGTTGATGACGCTCACGTATCTGATAAAGATCATAAGATGCTTCGCCTTAAGCAATTCCTTGAGAACGATACTTGCGATCAATCTATTGATGACATGGTTTCTGATGGATTGCTTACAAAGGATGACATCAAGGCGATGAAGAAGATTGCGGAAGTGGAGAATATCGATATCTCACATATTGAGTTCCCAGATAGTTCTTCTGATGCGACATCCGATAACGAATCGGATGATTCTTCTGACAGCGAATCTGATACTGAATCTGTTAGTAGCATGCCAGAGCTCTTGACTGACAATGAGAATGACGATGACGCAACCGACGTTGAAGAAGATGACGGCGACGAATCGGGATACGATACGGAGTAATCGTCTGATTATATAAGCCACTGGCTATTACATTTTTTTATGAATGCACACAACTGCGATTACAAATATATTTGTTATACTATATCAACCATGGGAACCAAATCTAAGATAGTAGTGGCCGCATGCATTCTAATATTAATAATCGCAACAGTCGCGATCTTAGTATGCTGGCTTCTGAATCTACCTATCTGGGCAGATGTTTTAATCGGAATTGGCGCGTTCGCGTTATGCGCTCTCACTATCATCGGCGCGGTAAAGACACATAAGCGGTATAAGAAGCATAAGAAGTATAAGGCGGAGTTAGCTATTAAACGCGGAGCTGGATCAAATAACTCATGCGATAAAGCATTGCATATGTTTCATCTATCTGAATTCAATCCCGATATGTGGTGCGCCAATGGAAAGTTAGTTAATTCATTGGACGCACATCTATCCGGTTTAGCTGATGATAACGAATGTGGTCCGCAAAGTCGAAAGACGCATCAAATGGCGAACGCGTATTGTCAGATGCATGAGAATAATAAACCGGTAATGAAAGAGGTAGGAAATAAACTGCGCGATGTCGGAGATATGATGCAAAGCGCAGCGCACACGCTTCAGCAGGAATACGAACAATTAGAACCTGACCATCCAATTAGCACGGTGAAGCTAATGTGGGCATCGGCTCTTTCCGGATTAGGAACAATCATACCACCTCTATCAAAGAAAGCCGATTCGATGATCAAGTCAATGGTAATGGAGTCATCCCAATCATTTGATAATGTTGTTGCCAATGTAAAAGCAAGAGCGACACCGCTTACTTCGGCTATAAATCAAAAAATAGATCACGTTGATGCATTCGTAGAAGAACAAAAGGTTAAGGGCCAAAAAATAAAAAAAGCCGCGATGGATGCGTATGACCGATCTGGAATTGATTCAAAGATAGAAGCCACGAGTAATTGGTTAATCCCAGAAGCAACCCCTGCGGCACTTGCCGTCGCACCAACTGTGTCATTCGCGATAGATACACCAGCTGAGATATCCGCTCCAACAACCGCAATGGACGATTTGTTTGGGGATACGATCAAGCAACAATCTGTTGAACCGGCATTAGATGTCGTTGAGAATATATCTGGACCAACAAATGCGATTGATGATATATTCGCGGAGGACACTGCTGTAAATGGAAAATCTATATTTGAGATTCCGTCTTCGAATGAAGATATGTTGAGCGAAGCTATTAATCAAAAGCTACCAGATGACGACGACGACTATTCGCCTATAACCACATCAAAGTAAATCATAGCGAAACATTGATTCCGCTTTTGAATGCGAATGGATCAATAGGACATCCACGGCAAACTAATTTACGCAGGGATGAACATTCCTTTTCATTGATACGAGTAATCTTTGTTCCGCTACAATCCAGATAAGTCAAAGACATCATTCGTGGGATTGTTTTTATATTTGTATTGGCTACACTGAGCCATTCTAAGGAAACTAATTTTTTTGAGATGGAATCAAGTTGGGTGTTATCGGCCGATAGACTTGATAGACTAATTAGCGAAGTGGAAATCTCCGCAATGTTTGTGTTATCGAGATTTGCATATTCGAGGCGATAGTAATCGTCGCGAAGTTCCGAGATATTAGTATCATGCGCGATTAGCTTTCGTAGCTTAGGAAGCGCTGGAAGGGTAGCAATGGGAGTGCTAAAGCAATATAGTGCCTCTAAGCTTGGGTAAGCTGGCACATCGGATATATTTGTGTTATAGATAGCTAAGAACTTAAGATTTGGCAAATCCGCAGGCAGCGATTTAATGGATTGGCAATCGGAACAATCTAAGAAGATAACATCTTCGATATTTACTGATAACTCACAGCCTTGGCACATGGTAATATTATTGAATTATATTTATATAAAGTATCCTTACGTAAATATTGTATCATGCGGGGTTCATACAAAATATATAATATCATATAGGAATATTGATTTTTTTTGATAGACTATCATTGGGTCTAATATATAATATAACCCTGACGGGAACATCACCAAACCGATAACCTTAAATAAATAAATAACCATGAGCAGACAACCCCTAAGTCAGGAAGAAATGAACAACTTGGACCCATTCAATACGGTTTGCATGACCGGTCTCGATGCGCAGACTGGTATGTACTTCGACGCCGACCAAAGCAATAGCAGTATTTTGTTAAAGACCGCTGATACTGCTGCGATGTACATTGATAAATTCCAAAATATGGGTATTAACACTACATCACCCAACGCACAGCTTGATGTTAATAGCGCCAGCAGTGCTCATATTCAGCTTACGTATAATGGAAGTTCCACGGTGAAAGCCAACATTGGCGTATCGTCCGATGGTAAGCTACTTCTAACCCCCGGTGGCTCGGAGGTCGCCATTGATGCCACTTCGAGTCTAAATGTTAAATCTCACAATGGATCCAATCTTGGTCTTATGCTTAACAACGCGCTTGTTCTTGCTACGGCCGATCAGCTTAACTACAACGTGGTAACCCCCGGCACGGCCTCCAACAATAAAGCGCTTGTTATTAATTCGAGTGGTAGCATTGCGGGCATTAACTCGCTAAGTGCCACTTCGCTTACGGGAACGCTACAGACGGCTTACCAGCCTAACGTAACCAGCGTTGATACTCTTGACATTTCTTCGCATAACGGTATTTCAGGTCTTCAGCTTGGCGGAGTTCAGATTACCGCTACCGGCGCTGAGCTCAACTATGTTGATACGACACCCGGAACCGCTCAGGCGTCAAAGGCGCTTGTCTTGAATGCCGACCGCGATATCATCAACATTCGCAATCTTGTTGCTGAGAACCTCACGGGAACTATTCAGACCGCCGCTCAGCCTAACATCACTTCGCTTGGCACGCTTACGGGCCTTTCGTTTGATGGTCCGCTTACTGGTCTAACTGAACTATCGATTAACACCGATGAGTCAGGTCGCACGCTTGTTGTCAATCATGAATCGGGTAACACTCTTCGCATGTTCTACGATGCCGCCACCAATACCAATAACTACGTTGATATGCTTGTCACCAACGCTGGCGATCTTAACGTCACCGCGGCTGGAGGCAACGTTGATATTACTACTCACGATGGAGCCGCCGCCGGTCTAAAGCTTGGTGGCGTTCTCGTAACTGCTTCGGCCGATCAAATGAATTACCTTCAGGGAACTACCCCCGGTGCTTCTACCGCTGGTAAGGCTCTTGTTGTTGATTCTAACCGATCAATTGGAAACATTAACTCGCTTGTGGCTTCTACGCTCACGGGTACTATTCAGACTCCTGCTCAGCCAAATATTGCGTCAGTTAATGCGCTTGACATTACGACGCACGATGGATCCAATCAGGGTCTAAAACTTAACGGCACTCTTGTTACATCCACCGCCGCCGAACTAAACTATGTTGATACTACGCCCGGTGCGGCCCAAGCGCTAAAGGCGGTTGTGCTCGACGTCGATCGCAATGTAACTGGCATCAGCTCACTTTCGGCTGATGAGATTGTAGGTGAGCTACAAACTGCCGCTCAACCGAATGTAACCAGTGTTGGCACGCTCACGTCGCTTGCTGTTGCTGGCAACGTCACCATGGGTTCCACTACTCTATCGGAGTCTGAGGTTGCTGTTCTTGACAGTGTTATTGCCGGAACTGTTGCCGCCAGCAAAGCGGTTGTTGTTGATTCTAATAAAGATATTTCTTCGTTCCGCAATCTAACTGCCGAGAACCTTACGGGAACGCTACAAACCGCGGCCCAGCCTAACATCACGAGTGTTACCACTCTTAACCTAACTGGTCATGATGGTTCGGCGGCTGGTCTTGCGCTTGATGGCACACTTGTTACTGCTACTGCTACTGAACTAAACTATGTTGATACTACCCCTGGTGCTGCCGAGGCTTCAAAGGCACTTGTGCTTGATGGTAACCGCGATGTGAGCAACATTCATGCTCTTACCGCGGATCAGCTAACGGGTACTCTACAGACTGCGGCTCAGCCTAATGTAACCAGCGTTGGCACGCTCACGTCGCTCTCCGTTGCCGGCGATGTCACTGTTGGTAGTACCACTCTATCTCAGTCTGAGGTTGCTGTTCTTGATGGAGTAACCCCTGGTATCGTATCGGCGTCTAAGGCGCTTGTTGTTGATGCTGATAAAAATATTGCCACGCTCAACAGCCTAACATCAACCACGGTGAATGCCGGCGATGTTGTTGCTACTAATGTAACTGGTACGCTACAGACTGCGGCTCAACCTAACATTACGAGTGTTACCACTCTTGATATTACTGGTCATGATGGAACTACTACGGGCCTATCGCTTGGAGGCACACTACTGACCGCGACTGCCGAACAGCTAAACTCGATCTTCGGAGCTGGCGGCGAGGGAACTTTCAATAACCTTGCTGTCAATGATACGCTAACGCTTGGTGGTGCTGATGGTTCGAGTAAGGGTCTTGTTCTTGGCGAAACTCTTGTAACCGCCAGCGGCGCAGAGCTCAACTACATTGATGGTTCTACACCCGGAACGGTTGTCGCCAGTAAGGCTGTTGTTGTTGATGAGAACAAAGATATTGCTTCGTTCCGTAATCTAACCGCCGAGAACCTTACTGGTACGCTACAGACTGCGGCCCAGCCAAATGTAACCAGTGTTGGCACGCTCACATCGCTTGCTGTTGCCGGAAGCGTAACTGTTGGTATCACTACTTTATCTGAGTCTGAGGTTGCTGTGCTTGATGCTGTTGTGCCTGGTACCGCATCTGCCAGTAAAGCACTTGTTGTTGATTCGAGTAAAAACATTAGCGGAATCAATACTGTATCGGCATCCGGTCTGACTCTCCTTGCAAATGTTCAGACTTATTTTGATACATACGCGGCCCTATCGAATTATTCCGGCTCTGAAGTATTATATGGTGGCGTAAGCGCATACTCTCCTACATTAAATCGGTTGGTAGTATTTGGGGGCCCTGTAAGAAACTCGAACAAAATGTATTCTTACACTACTTATTCAACGAATGCGACGCAATACACGTATAATTCCAGCACTAATCCGTATTGTTATGGAGTATGCTGGGATTCCGCACAATCTCGATTTGTGGCAGTTGCGGGTTCAAATAATAGCGCAACTGGCATAAGTCTTCAATATTATACATCTACAAATGGATCAACATGGGTAAATGGAGGAACTATGTCGTATAGCTTTGACGTTGGCGTTCCCATATCTTTCCATGCGGCATCTGGACACTTTATTGGAATGGGATTAAATAAGTTTTACTATTCGTCTAATCTAACTACTTGGACAACGGTTAATTTGACATCTGGGTCTATCAACGTTTCTGCCAGTGATATACCATATGCCTCATTTGTATTCATTGGAAATTACGCTATGCCTTCAAATGTAATTTTGGCATCTGGTAATCTTCCAATAATGTACTGGAATGGCACAACATGGGCCGAAGCTGGTTCCTTTACATCAAGCGCTTATATGATCAAAGCTTATAATTCGCAAGAAGATACGCTTTATCTATTTAACAAATCTCGAACAAACACAGACTACACTTTCGAGATGCAGAAAATTGTTAATATTTCCACTTTGTCCATTTCTGCATGGCAAAGTTCAATTCAATCATCTACACTATCACTAACAGATAGAATCGACGGTGGATTTAATGCCGCATTCATTACAGAAGTAGGCGTCCTTGTATATGGATCGCGTCTAAGTGCCGATGATTCAAATTACACATATTCAGGAAGAATTTTGCAAATTAAAAATTCTGCCATCACAAAGTCGCTAACTCTTGCCGGTAGTAGTTCTCCGCCAAGATACTCAATAATTGGCTCGGTTCCTAATAAATGGGCAGACGGAACTATTGGATTCCCCGGAATGTCTTGGCCTGTATCACAAATGACATACTTCACTCCAGTTAATAGTTCATCCGGCATTACATTTGGATCTACCTCACTAAGTGAAGCTGAAATGGGAGTGCTTGATGCCGTTACCGCCGGTACCGCTTCTGCTTCCAAAGCTCTTGTTGTTGATGCATCAAAGAACATTAGCGGCATTAACGCACTCAGCGCCGCGTCGCTCACTTCAACTGCCGGCACTTTAGTCATGAATACTACTACGATCTCAGAGTCTGAGATTGGTGTTCTTGATGCGGTAGTCCCCGGAACGGTTGCAGCTTCAAAGGCGGTTGTTGTCGATGCGAATAAAGATA
>JACCDZ010650713.1_pt1 | contig 11847 bp, 11 predicted proteins | sample 7449551 | NCBI WGS metagenome assembly JACCDZ01 (sample SAMN15323452, study PRJNA562643) | freshwater metagenome | isolation source: river surface water | place: USA:Blue River Watershed | collected 2017-08-18
CACGGCGTGGTCGCGGTCTACACCGCGAAAGACATTCCCGGCGAAAACAACTGTGGCCCCATCGTGCACGACGACCCGTTCTTGGCGGCTGGCAAGGTCGAGTTTGTGGGCCAAGCCGTGGCGGTGGTGGTGGCGCGCGACATGCTGTATGCGCGCGAAGTGGCCAAAAAAGCCAAGGTGCTGGTGAAAGAGCTTCCTCCCATCTTGACGGTCGAAGAGGCGATGGCTGCCAACAGCTTCATCATGCCGGCCAAGGGCATCACGCGCGGCGACGCTGCAGCGGCCATTGCCCATGCGCCACACAAAATCAAGGGCACCACCCGCACCGGGCAACAAGAGCAGTTTTATCTGGAAGGCCAGATCACCTATGCCGTGCCCAAAGAAGATGGGCAGCTCACGCTGTATGTGTCCACCCAACACCCCGATGGTAACCAACGCGAGGCCGCACACGCCTTGAACTTGCACACCAACGATGTCGAGGTGATTTGCCGCCGCATGGGTGGTGGCTTTGGCGGCAAAGAGGGCAACGCCAGCATCTTCAGCCAAAGCGCCGCCTTGGCCGCACACAAACTGGGCAAACCCGTCAAGCTGCGTGTTAACCGCGATGACGACATGACGGTGACCGGCAAGCGGCACGATTTCCGCATCGATTACGAGGTGGGCTTTGACGACAACGGCCGTGTGTTGGGCGCCGACATCACGCTCATGTCGCGCTGCGGCTACAGCACCGATTACTCTGGCCCAGTGAACGACCGTGCGTGTTTGCACATCGACAACACGTATCACATTCCTGCGCTCAAGTTGGTCAGCCACCGCTGCAAAACCAACACCCAAAGCGCGACTGCTTTCCGTGGTTTTGGTGGCCCACAAGGCATGTTTGGCATCGAGACCGTGATGGACGAAATTGCCATGACCTTGGGCAAAGACCCCCTGGAAGTGCGCAAGCTCAACCTCTACAAAGACCCGGCCATCAGTGGCACGCCCGACACCATGACCACCCAATACAACCAGTTGATTGAAGACTGGGTGGGCGACAGAGTGATCGATCAGGTGGAGCATGAGTCCCAATACGCTGAGCGCCGCGCTGCGGTGCAAGCCTTCAACGCCAAGAGCAAAACCCGCAAGCGCGGTTTGGCCTTGGTGCCCCTGAAGTTCGGCATCAGCTTCACGGCCACGCACCTGAACCAAGGCGGCGCATTGCTGGTGGTGTACATGGATGGCTCGGTGAGCTGCAACCACGGCGGCACCGAAATGGGCCAAGGCCTCAACACCAAGATGGCGCAGGTCTGCGCCGATGGTTTGGGCATCAGCGTGGACCATGTGCGGGTGACCGCCACCGACTCACAAAAAGTGCCCAACGCCTCGGCCACATCGGCTTCGAGTGGCGCTGACATCAACGGCGCGGCCATCATGAACGCGACCGCACAAATGCGTGATCGCCTGAAGCCGGTGGCGGCCCGCATGCTGGCTTGCAGCGAAGCCGACGTGACTTTCGCGAACAACGAAGTGCACGGCGGCGGCAAGGCCGTGAAGTGGGCCGATGTGACCAAGCAAGCGTGGTTGGACCGTGTGGGCTTGTCGGTGACGGGCTTTTACATGACGCCTGAAATCAAATACGACTTCACCACATTGAATGGCCGTGCTTTCTATTACTACTGCTACGGCGCGGCCGTCAGCGAAGTGGAGATCGACACCCGCACCGGCGAGTGGTGGTTGAAGGCCGTGGACATCGTGCACGACGTGGGCCGCAGCATCAACCCGGCCATTGACAAGGGCCAGATTGAAGGTGCTTATGTGCAGGGCATGGGTTGGTTGACCATGGAAGAGTGCATTTGGGACAAGAAGGGCAAGCTGCTCACGCACGGCCCCAGCACTTACAAAATTCCGGTGGCTGGCGATATTCCCGAGCACTTCAAGATTTCGTTGTTCGACAACGCCAACCTGAAACCCACCCCCTTCAACAGCAAAGCCACCGGCGAGCCGCCTTTGATGTTGGGCCTCTCGGCTTTCTTTGCTTTGCGCGATGCGGTGGCCGCCAGTGCGCAGCACAAGTCGGTGGTTTACATGGACGCACCGGCCACACCCGAGCGCATCTTGATGGCTTGCGAAAAAGCCAAGGCCGCAGCAGGTCTTTGACAGAAGTTGCGGGAAGCCTGATCTCGTTTCAGGCATCCTGCGGCTTTTCACCCACACGGATTTCAGGAGCAGTCCATGTCAGAAGACACCAGGTGCTGTGGCACCGGCACTTGCATCATCAACGCCGAGGGCGTTTGCTGGTGTGGCCAGCGTTGGGACGGCGAAAAAATGTGCTTTCCTGAGTCCACCGAGACCCGTGCTGCTGCAGCGCCCGTGTCGCCTTCGGCAGCGTCTGAGGCAAATCGTCCGGCCGATTGAAAACGCTGAAACAGCGGGTCTCAGTCTTGACCTTCGGTCAGCGTGTCCAGTTGAAAGCGGCCACTTTTGTGCCACAGCCACACATCGGTGTAGGTCACTTGGCGCATGTGTTTGGGGGCCGGGTAGGGCGCCGCTGATTTCACCATCCGCTCAATCTCGGCCATCACCATCGGCGCGTGTTTCGGTGCTCGCATCCAATGGATGGCCTTCACTTCACCTCGGTGGTCAATGTCCACATTCAACACCCCCACGGCTTCCAGCATGGGGGGCAAGCGACCTTTGTAGATGCGATGGGCTTGATGGCCATACAAATGCGCCGCAGCGTCTTTTCGGTATTCTTTGCTGGTGCGCGCCAAAGAGGTGGGGCCGGTGTATTCCGGTGGAGCCTCGGGCGCTTTGACAACGGGGGGTGGGGCTTGCACTGGCGGTGCTGGCGGAGCGGGGGGCGCTGGCGGAGGTGGTGTGGTGCAGCCACTCAACAAAAGCAGCGGCAGCGCAATGGCACAGACGCCCAGCCATGGGACGGTGATGGCATTTTGAATCTGTCGCAGATGAAGGCTCATGACACGTCCCAGTCCTTGGCATACTCGGTAGTGGCAAATATTTTGGCATTGACACGGTCTGAAAGGCAATCACCTTTGAGACCCTTGTTTGAACGGACAACAAGATTGAACTGGACAGAGCAAGCCTTATCGAGGCTAAAGACCGATGCTGCGGTGTTGGTGAGCGTGTTGTCGACACAAGGCTCAGTGCCTCGTGGGGCGGGGACCCGCATGGTGGTCTTTGCGCAAGGCGAGCAGGGCACCGTGGGCGGCGGACATTTGGAGTTTCAGGCCTTGGCCCATGCGCGGTTGTTGTTGCAAGGCAAAACCAGCCAAACAGAACTGCGCCATGTGTTGGGTCCCAGTTTGGGCCAATGCTGCGGCGGTGTGGTGGCCTTGGGGTTTCAAAGGGTCAGCGCGGACGACTTGCCCCAAATGCGAGAAATCTTGAAGCCCAAGCTGACCCCCTTGGCGTTGTTCGGTGGTGGCCATGTGGGCAAAGCGCTGGTCAAGACCTTGGTGCCTTTGCCCTTTGGCGTGTTGTGGGTTGACAGCCGCGATGAAATTTTTCCAGATGACATTCCCGCCGAGGTGGTGTGTGAGCACTCCAATCCGGTGCAAGCGGCGGTGGCCGATTTGCTGCCCGGCAGTCGGGTATTGATCATGAGCTTTAGCCATGCCGAAGACTTGGACATCGTGGTGGCTTGCCTCAAACGCCTGCGTGAAAAAGACGACTTGCCTTTTGTGGGCCTGATTGGCAGCCAAACCAAATGGGCCACCTTCAGGCACCGCCTTGAAGAGCGGGGTTTCACTGCGCCCGAGATTGCGCGCATCACTTGCCCGATTGGGGTGCCCGGCATCAACGGCAAAGAGCCTGAAGTGATCGCCGTGGCGGTCGCCGCACAACTCTTGCAAACGCTTTGAAGGCGGATTCTGGTTTTCCCTAGCCATCGGCGGCCAGCAAGGCTGGAATCAGACACTTAAACTGTATACACTTCGGTGCACTGGTCGCAGCGGCGCAAGAACCTTCGGGTTCATGTTCGCGACCGAATGACCGCTCACAGGGCCCGCGGTGGTGAGCTGGTTGGAGAGTCCTTCATGGAAACGTATCTGCTGGAATGGGCCAATCTGTTGTTGCGATGGGTGCATGTCATCACCGCCATCGCCTGGATTGGCTCCTCGTTTTACTTTGTCTTTCTCGACAACAACCTGCAAAAACCCAACTCGCCCGATTTGCTCGAAAAAGGCGTGGGCGGCGCGATGTGGGCGGTGCACGGCGGTGGTTTTTACAACCCCCAAAAATACATGGTGGCGCCCAAAGTCATCCACACCAAACTGCACTGGTTTTATTGGGAAAGTTATTCCACGTGGCTGAGTGGCTTTGCCTTGTTCACGGTGCTGTATCTCTGGAACGCGGGCACCTTTTTGATCGACAAGTCCTTGATGGACTGGACACCCGTGATGGCCGGCAGCGCTGCCGTGGCTTTTTTGGTGGCATTCTGGTTTGTCTACGACATCATTTGCCGCTTGTTTGGCTTTCGCAAAAACGGTGAGCTGATCGTCGCTGGTTTGATGATTGTGGTCGTCGCGTTTGCTTCTTGGTTGGCCAATGAGTTGTTTGCGGGCCGCGCCGCATTTCTGTTGGTGGGCGCCATGATCGCCACGGCCATGAGCGCCAATGTGTTTTTCTGGATCATCCCGGGGCAACGCAAAGTGGTGGCGGCCATGACCAGCGGTGAAAGCTACGATGCCAACGCCTTGGCCATTCATGGCAAGCGTGGCAAGCAGCGCAGTGTGCACAACACCTACTTCACGCTGCCCGTGATTTTTGCCATGCTGAGCAACCACTACAGCTTCTTGTACACCCACGAACACCGCTGGGTGCTGCTGTTTGTCATGATGTTGGCGGGTGCGCTGATTCGCCAGTTTTTTGTGCAGCGCCACGGCTACCACTTGGGCCGCGCCGCCAACCCTTGGCCTTTTGCCGCCGTGGGCGTGGTCATGATTCTTGGGGTCATCGTGGCATTGCGCCCAGCGCCGCCCAAAGCCTCTGCCGCACCGGCCATGCCCGTGAGCTTTGCCCAATTGCAAAGCCTCGTCGGTCAACACTGCTTGGCGTGCCATGGAGCGCAGGTTCAAATGAAAAACGTGCGTTTGGACAGCCCTGAGTTGATCAAGCAAAACGCGCAAAACATCTACCAACAAGTGGTCGTGACCAAGCAAATGCCCATGGGCAACACGACAGGTCTGACCGAAGAGGACCGTGCCCTGTTCGGCCGTTGGTTTCAGGCCGGCGCCAAGCTCGACTGAGCTCGAAGCGTGTTCAGCCCGTATGCATTCGCAGGCTTGAAGACCGGGTTTTAGCGGGCGCTCAAGGCCAGTTGCATCGCCAACTGGTTGTGCCGCTCGATCAGCGGCCCCATGTCCACTGTGGTGATTTGGCCTTGGCGCACCACCACACGGCCATTGATCACGGTGTAGTCGGCGTTGTCGCTGGTGCACATAAGCAAAGCGCCGACCGGGTCGTGCACCGCGCCACCGGCCATGCTCAGCGTGTCGGTGCGAAACAGCGCGATGTCAGCGCAATAACCGGCCTTGATTTGTCCCAACTCGTGGCCACGCCCCAGCACTTCAGCGCCACCCCGGGTGGCCAAGCGCAAGGCATCGCGGGGTGTCATGTCCGCGGGGCCATGGTTGCAACCCATGGGCTCGAGCGCTTTGGCCACGCGGGCCAACAGCATGGCTTGGCGAGCTTCGTTCAGCAGGTGCGCGGCGTCGTTGCTGGCGCTGCCATCCACACCCAAGCCAATCGGCACGCCCGCGTCCAACATTTTTCTGAGCGGCAAGATGCCACTGGCCAAGCGCATGTTGCTGCACGGGCAGTGGGCGATGCCGGTGCGTGTTTTGGCAAACAAGTAGGTGCCCTCTTCGTCGAGTTTCACGCCATGCGCGTGCCACACATCGTGTCCCACCCAGCCCAAATTTTCGGCATATTGGGCCGGCGTGCAGTTGAACTTTTCTTGGGTGTAGGCGATGTCGTGGTCGTTCTCGGCCAAGTGGGTGTGCAAGCGCACGCCGTGGGCCCGTGCCAGTTTGGCGGCCTCACGCATCAGGTCTTGGCTCACGCTGAAGGGTGAGCAGGGGGCCACTGCGACATGCGTCATCGCGCCAAAGCGGGCGTCATGCCAAGTCTCGATCAGGCGCTGGGTTTCTTTCAAAATGGCGGGCTCTTTTTCGGCCACGCTGTCGGGCGGCAAGCCGCCTTGCGACTCGCCCACACTCATGCTGCCGCGTGTGGCAGTGAAGCGCATGCCCATGGTGTGCGCCGCCTCAATGCTGTCGTCAAGCCGCACGCCGTTGGGGTAGATGTAGAGGTGGTCACTGCTGGTGGTGCAACCACTCAGCAGCAACTCAGCCATCGCCACTTGGCCTGAGACCCGAACCATCTCAGGCGTTAGGCCCACCCAGATTGGGTAGAGGCCTTTGAGCCACGAAAACAGCTCTGCGTTTTGCACGGATGGAATCGCCCGCGTGAGCGATTGGTACATGTGGTGGTGGGTGTTGACGAGGCCCGGCACCACCACATGGTGGCGCGCATCAATGACATCGTCCACCTGTCGCAACAAGGCCTCGGTGTTTTCTTCGGCAGGAATGATTCGCTCGATCAGCCCATCGCGGATCAGCAGCGACGCGCCGGTGAGTTCAGTTTGAGCATCGTCTTGCGTGGCAATGCAGCGGGCACGGTGAATCAGCAGGGTGGTCATGGGCTTGTCCTGGAAAAGGGTGGTGTCCATCGCGGCCGAATCCCCTGTTGTTCAGCAAAAGCGAACAGGGCGAGCACCGCGTTGCCGAGCGTACCGGGCTGTGCTGAACAGATTCTAAGCAGACAAAGCACGTCAGCAAGTCAGACATGTCGTGTGCCATCAAAGACAGAGTGACGCGCAAAAAGACGTTAACCGCAGTAGCAACCGATGCCGATTTACACTGCCCTTCAACGCTGCATCTACATTCGTGAGGACATTCATGGCGTCACCTGCTTACAACCTGGCCCGATACGATTTTGTTTCCATCCGATTGACCGTGCTCTGCGCTCAGACGGGCAGTTTGACCACGGCTGCCCGACACTGCAATTTGGTTTTGCCCGCAGCCAGTCGTCGCCTCAAGGAACTGGAAGCTGCTGTGGGCTGTCCGTTGTTCGAGAGGCATTCGCGGGGCTTGACCATGACCGCTGCGGGCCGTGTATTTCTGCGGCGGGGTTTGGCCTTGCTGCAAGAGATGGATGCCTTAGCGACCGAGTTGGCAGATCTTCAGGTGGGTGTGGCCAGGCATGTGCAGCTGTTCGCAGGGACCGCGGCGATCAATCAATTTTTGCCACCCTTGATGGCCAAGTACAGTGCATTGCATCCGGAGGTGCAAATCGATCTGGAAGAGCAAGTGTCTGAGCAGGTGGTCTTGGCTTTGCGTGAGGGCCGAGCCGATGTGGGCATTTTTGTGGAAGGCCCCAATACCGATGGTTTGGAAGTCCTTGATTTCCGGCGCGACGAGTTGGTGTTGATCCTGCCACGGGACCATGACCTGATGGCGCAAACAGCGGTCAGCTTTGCACAAACGCTGGATGAATCCTGGATCAGTCTGAACCCAGGGGCGGCCTTGCTGCATCAGCAACAAAGTGCGGCCATGGCGGCAGGGCGACCTTTGAAGTTGCGCATGCAAGTGCGCAGTTTTGATGCTGTCGGCCACATGGTGGTGTCGGGTTTGGGCATTGCGATGTTGCCCAAACAGGCGGCCCTGCCGATTGTGCGAGCCATGAAGCTGGGCTGGCGTCCCTTGACAGATGCTTGGGCGCACAGGTGCTTGAAAGTGGCGGTCCGCAAAGAGGCCGATTCGGTGGTCACCGAGTTCAGAGATTTTCTGCATGCGCCTTCGCAAAATGCGAAGGCTAACTTTTCCACTAAGAAATAGACCCCGCCATGACTGCGCAGCAAACTGCGCGGCATGAACACGGCAAATTTTTCGCATTCAACGCTCCCGCCAAGTGCCTTGGCTGGACTGAAGGTGCTGGAGCTGGGGCAGCTGATCGCAGGACCCTTTGCAGCCAAAACGTTGGCCGACTTTGGTGCCGAAGTCATCAAGATCGAGCCGCCCAGCAGCGGTGACCCGTTGCGTAAATGGCGCATGTTGAAGGACGGAACCTCGGTGTGGTGGCAGGTTCAATCTCGCAACAAACGTTCTTTGGCACTGGATTTGCGCACGCCCGAGGGGCAGGATTTGGTTCGGCAATTGGTTTCTGAGGCCGATGTGCTGATTGAAAATTTTCGCCCCGGTGCGCTCGAAGGTTGGGGCCTGTCGCCAGACGAATTGATGGCCCGTAACCCACGCTTGATCGTGTTGCGCATCAGTGGCTATGGTCAGTCTGGTCCTTACCGTAACCGCCCGGGTTTTGGTGTGATCGGCGAAGCCATGGGCGGTTTACGTCACCTCACTGCAGAGCCTGGCCGTGTGCCTGTGCGGGTGGGCGTGAGCATTGGGGACACCTTGTCGGCCTTGCATGGGGTCATCGGTATCTTGCTGGCTTTGCAGCACCGCCACGCGACCGGTCAAGGCCAGGTGATTGATGTGGCCTTGTACGAGGCGGTGTTCAATTGCATGGAGAGTTTGCTGCCCGAATACAGCGCTTTTGGTGCGGTACGCGAACCCGCGGGGAGCGCCTTGCCGGGCATCGCGCCGACCAATGCCTACCGCTGTCAGGATGGCGCATATGCCTTGGTTGCAGGCAACGGAGACAGCATATTCAAGCGTCTGATGGCGTTGATCGAGCGCACAGATTTGGCCAATGATCCGGCGCTGGCCGACAACGCCGGCCGTGTGGCACGCGTGGCTGAGTTGGATGCCGCCATTGGTGCCTGGACCGCCCAACGCCCCGTGGCCGAGGTGCTGGAGGCGTTGGACCAAGCCGGTGTGCCCGCAGGGCGCATCTACACCGTGGCGGATATTGCCGCCGATCCGCACTACCAAGCGCGTGGCATGTTGCAAAACCTCACCTTGAGCGATGGCAGTGAGATGACCGTGCCCGGCATCGTGCCCAAACTCTCGGTGACGCCCGGACAGCATCGGTACAACGCACCAGAACTGGGGCAAGACACGGATCAGATTTTGGCGGAAATGGGGTTGACGGCCGATCAAATCGAGTCCTTGAAAACCCGAGGCATTGTGGGGAGCCGAGTGTGAAACAAAAAATTCATTTCAATGAGGTGGTGACCCGTGACGGATTTCAGATGGAGCCGGTCTTTGTCCCCACCGACCACAAGGTGGCGCTGATCGATGCACTCAGCCGTTGCGGCTACGCCAAGATCGAGGTGACCTCGTTTACTTCGGCAAAAGCCATCCCGATGCTGCGTGATGCCGAAGAAGTGATGGGGCGAATTGAACGTGTCCCAGGTGTCGAATACACCGTGCTGGTGCCCAATTTGCGGGGAGCTGAGCGGGCGATGGAGTCGCGTCCTGATGAGTTCAATCTGGTCATGTCTACTTCAGAGACGCACAACCTGGCCAATTTGCGCATGACGCGGGAGCACAGCTTTGCCGCCTTGCGCGAGGTGATCGAACGACATGGCGCCCAAGTGCCCATCAATGTGTCGCTTTCTGCCTGTTTTGGCTGCCCGATGGAAGGTGAGGTGCCCCAAGCAGAAGTGATGCACTGGGCCCAACGCTTTGCTGACTTGGGTGTGCGTGGTTTGACGATTTGTGACACCACCGGCATGGCCCACCCCGCGCAAGTGGCGCAGATGTGTGAGGCGCTACAGGCCAGGTTTTCTACATTGCAATTGACTTTGCATTTTCACAACACACGCGGCATGGGGCTGGCCAATGTTGTGGCCGCTGCGCAGTCAGGCATTGACCGCTTTGATGGCTCGTTGGGGGGGCTGGGCGGCTGTCCTTATGCGCCGGGTGCCAGCGGCAACATCACCAGCGAAGACGCGATCCACATGTTGGACGCCATGGGTTACGACACGGGCATCGACCTGAAGCGTTTGTTGCCGATCGCACGGCAGTTGCCCGACGTAGTGGGCCATGTGGTGCCAGGGCAGGTTGCCAAGAGTGGCCTGATTACTGATTTACACCCTGCGCCACCATCGGTGGCTGAATTGAGAAAGGCGTCTGCATGATCGACCACCTCGACCATTTGGTTTTGACCACCTCCCGCGAAGCCGCATGCGTGGACTTTTATACCCGTGTGCTGGGCATGCAGCTGGAGAGCTTTATCGGCGGAACGCCACCGGTGGAGCGTCGGGCTTTCAAGTTTGGCAACCAAAAGATCAACTTGCATGTGCAAGGCAGTGAATTTGAACCCAAGGCCCATTTGCCTGTGCCAGGCGCACTCGACTTGTGTTTCATCGTCCAGATTCCTCTCGAGGAGGTGGTGGCCAAGTTGCAAGCCTGCAATTGGCCGATTGTGGAGGGCCCTGTGGTGCGCACAGGTGCCACTGCCAAGATTCGCTCGGTCTATGTCCGCGACCCTGATTTCAATTTGATTGAGCTGTCGGTATTGATTTAATTTTTTTTGAACAACCAAGGAGACAACTATGCAACGACGTCAATGGATCATCGGTGCCACGGCTGCTGCTGTGGCTATGGCTTTCGGTCAGTCCGCACTGGCACAAGGCAAATTCCCAGAACGCGCCATCACCATCGTGGTGCCCAGTGCACCCGGTGGCTCTACCGATTTCACAGCGCGGCTGATTGCCGAGCCGCTGTCGCGGGCACTGGGCCAACCGGTGGTGGTGGAGAACAAAGCTGGCGCCTCAGGCAACATCGGCAACCAACAAGTGGCCTAGGCCAAGCCCGATGGCTACACCTTGCTGCTCGCCTACAGCGGTTATCAGGTCGGTAACCCGCACCTGTTCAAAAAAGCGGGCTGGGATCCGATCAAAGACTTCGCACCTGTGGCCATGCTGACTCGTGCGCCCCAAGTGGTGGCGGCTCGTGGTAATTTGCCTGTCAACAACCTGCGCGAGTTGGTGGCTTTCGCCAAGGCCAATCCCGATAAACTCAATTACGCGTCTTCAGGAAATGGCTCGATCCAGCACATTGCGGGTGAGCTCTTCAAGCAAATGACAGGCACCTCGCTCACGCATGTGCCCTACAAAGGCGCAGGGCCCGCAGTGCAAGACTTGTTGGGCGGGCAGGTTGACCTCTTTTTCACCACCCCAGCATCGGTGGTCAGCCACATCAAGGCTGACAAGCTCAAGGGCTTGGCGGTCACCAGCAACTCCCGCTTAAGCTCCTTGCCCCAAGTGCCTACCACGCGGGAATCTGATCTGAAGGATTTCACCCTCGACTCATGGTTCGCGCTGTATGCACCTGCCGGAACACCCAACGAAGTGGTGCAACAACTCAACGCCGAAATTGTCAAAATTTTGGCTTCGCCTGATGTGAAGAAAAAAGCCGAAGATGCGGGCACGATGGTGGAGCACATGGGGCCGGCACAACTGGGCGAATACACCCGCAAGGAATTGGCTTACTGGGGACGTGTGATTCAAGACGCGAAGATCTCCGCGGATTGAGAGGTTCGTCTCGCACGGTCATGGTTTTGCGGCGGCCGAAACCCTTTATCCTTGGGTTTTTTACTTCCGGCCGAACCACGCCATGACCGATCCCCAATCCGCATTGCGGCACTTCTTTGATGCGGCCGTGCAACGCGCCTTGCCTCTGCACAATACCGCGGCCCATTTGCCAGCGCCGCCCAAGGGGCGCACATTGGTTTTGGGCGCAGGCAAAGCCGGCGGTGCCATGGCCCAGGCCGTCGAGGCTTGGTGGCCCAAAGATGCGCCTCTCTCGGGCTTGGTCGTCACGCGCTATGGCCACACCCCACCACGGCCAGAGGGACTGGCGCAACGCATCGAAGTGGTCG
>JACCDZ011243869.1_pt1 | contig 11847 bp, 6 predicted proteins | sample 7449551 | NCBI WGS metagenome assembly JACCDZ01 (sample SAMN15323452, study PRJNA562643) | freshwater metagenome | isolation source: river surface water | place: USA:Blue River Watershed | collected 2017-08-18
ACAACGCCGTCGTGCCCAATATCGTCCAAGTCGGAGTCAGTAACGTGTTCTACAATAGTCGGGTGACACCGCGATTGCTGAACAACCTATTTCAGGGAAAGTTCAAGGGTGCAGGGATCGAGGCGGGACGGTTTTTCATTAATACCACTGTTGGGATTGGTGGATTTTTCGACGTAGCCCAACGATTCAACCTGACCACACCGGAAGAGGACACGGGACAGACCCTAGGATTTTATGGGGTCAAACCTGGCCCCTACCTGATGGTGCCGCTGCTCGGGCCCTATACAGTTCGAGATCTGATTGGGTATGGCGGGGATATCGTACTGAATCCGATTTATTGGCTCATCGTCCCCACCATGCATAATATCGAGTCCATTCCAACCGTGGTTGATGTCGAGGAACGAGCAGCCACCTATGCCATTTCGATTGGGGCACGTGCGGTGGAGATCGTCAATGACCGTTCTCTGAATTTAGAGAAGTTTCAGGGTGTTGAAGAGTCTACCTTGGATCTCTACGCTGCGGTCAGGAATGCCTACCTACAGAAGCGAGCAAAAGCTATCCGTGAATAGTTCGGGGGTGCCGGTGGCTTCCAACTAACTTGCGGTTCTGGATGATCCCAACGACCCGCTTCTTCTAGTCTGCCTTGTTTCCCCTTCAGGTCGGACAAGGAAAGGGTAAGGGCTGTTGGAACCTAGCCTGCTGCAGAGCTCACCAGGTGATTCGACGAACAGGCCACACACAGACGGACCAGGTCCCATCCCGACCACCCGCTGATCATCAGCCGAGATGGGTCACCTTAGCGCCGTTGTTACGCCTATGCAGGAAGACGCACAGTGTGCTTCTACTGGCTTTTCTTCCACACAAACAGGCCACCAACAAACAGCACGAGCATCACGATGATGAACATGATGAGAGTATCCATAACTACTCCTTTCGTTCGGACCCGTCACGCAACGAACATAGTAGAAAACAGCATACCCCCTAAGGAAGGAGACCGATGGACATCTTCCCCCTGAACTAAGCTGCAGGAGACATCAACAGGGTTTGACGTCATACAACAACTCGGCCCACCGCCCCTTTGGGAACTAATGTCGGGCCTATATTTATTCCGCTCACAATCCAGTGTCAAGTGGCCGGCAATCGATATTACCAGCCTCCATCGAGAAGGCCGGCTATACATACCCACAAATGGCTTCAAGCTATAAATGCATTGAAGTGGTTGATATTTCAGCAGCAAAATACACAAGGAGTACGCATTTCCCTCGCTGAGAAAAGGGTTTAGTCAGCCATCCTGATATTCCACCTATCTCTTTTTTTTGCACTCTAGCCCGCATGACTCATGACGGTTTGTCATGAATAATGCGGGCTAGTGGAATGCGCTCAGTTGCTGACCGTATACAAGATCTCTTCACCCTGGCTCCAGGAATACCCGCTGCCCATCCTCCACATCGTTACAGCTGTAGCCTCCCGCGTTGTCGGGTGAAGAAGTTGGAGTGGAAACGAATACGGTGGGTCTTCCGACCATGCCAAGTGCCGCCGCTGAACCTACGTTGTCCGGAAGAATTCGGAGAGGAAGGGTGACGATCTTGCTTGCCTAGGACGAAGCCTTTTGTACGGGACTCTGCTGGGATCCCGTGTGCTGTGCGTCGCTGAACGCCGGATAAACTTGGATCGTATAAGTCCTGTCCGGATCCAATGCGACACGGACCATGCCGGTCTTGTTCAGGTAGTCGATTGCCAAATAGACTTGATTCCAAGTCAGGTCAGGGCAGAGTCCCACGACCTCTTCCATCGAGCAGTCCTTGCCGTACTCCTCTAACGCAAGATGCACTCGCTCTATGATGGCTGATACCAGCATGACGCCTCCTAAACACACAGAGGTGGGTGCGCTAGACCCTTTGCATAATTTCCAATAACCCCTCGATCAGCACCACACCGTATGGCAACAGTCGCAGACCGTTTACCATGTGGTATTACACTAGAGTATATACTTGGCCCTTGGTGGAGCTGTGAACTAGGGAAGTCACTAGTAGAACAGGGGGATCTTACTAGCCGGCCATGGAGTGCTTCGGAATGCACAGTACACATGAACAACCGACGTTGACACGATTTTGACATCGATAGAGCAAAACCGCGTATCCGCACCGAGGAACGGCGAGCCCGTCTGCATGGCGCTTGGATCGTTCATCGGCTCACCCCTTCGCCTACTGACAGAACAATATCCTTGCATCATCTGGGTAAACCAATTCCGTTCTTTGAGGGATCGATTGTAGACCGGTCGAACCGGACAGAGAGAATGCAACAATCGCTTTAGAGCGTGGGCTAGGCGGAGACGCTGACGAGACCTTCGGCGATTGCGTACTTGATTAACTCGGCAGTGGAATGCAGATTGAGTTCGCCCATCATCCTGAATTTGTGAAACTCCACGGTCTTCACTGAGATATTCAGGATGGAGGCAATCGTCTTTGTCCCCTTCCCCTCAGCGACAAGCTGCAAGACCTCGCGTTGCCGTTGAGTCAGCGCGCTGACCAACGGTTTCGTCGATGGACCATCCGCCGATTGAAGCGTAGCAGCCAACACATCCTTGGTAATGAGCGGGGTCATATAGTGCTGGCCTCGCATGACGGCCTGGATGGCTTGCTTGAGTTCCACGGCTGCGGACCGCTTTATGAGATACCCTGCGGCACCTGCTTTAAAGGCTTCCGTGGCATACGTAGGAGTTGCGTGCATAGTGAGAAAGATCAACTTGCTCTCCGGTACCAGCTTGGTCAACTGACGAGCCGCATCCAATCCGTTCAGGAGCGGCATAGAGATATCAAGCAACACGATATCAGGTCGCAGCTCCTGAGCAGCCTCGACCAGCGAACGCCCGTCTTCCACCATCCCCACCACCTCACCCTCGACTTCGACCAGCTTCCGAAGCCCAGCCAGAACAATCGCATGATCATCCGCCATCAAGATACGTGGCCGTGTCATGAGCTCGCCGCCTCACAGGGAACCCAGGCACAGACCTTGGTCCCTCCGTCCGGTTGAGATTGAATCTGAAAATGCCCGTGCAGTTGCCGTAACCGTTCTTCCATGCTGCTCAACCCCAATCCCCGTTGAAGGGCTTCATGATCACGGAGATCAAATCCCTTGCCGTTATCCGTTATGGACAATCCGACCCCTTTCGACGACCCTCGGAGCTGCACCGTCACAACCGTCGCCTGGGCATGTTTGACGACATTTTGCACGCTTTCCTGCATGACACGGAAGAGACAAGTTGCATGATCGAGCGAAATCTCGGTCGGCACCCCGGCGATCTTGAGGGCAATGGGTAGACCTGTGCGACGGGACACCTGCTGAACATGATCCTCAACCGCCGGACAAAGCCCGGCATGCTCTAGGAGCGAGGGGTGGAGCCGATACGCGAGAGTGTGCACGTCATCGGACAATTGCTCCAGCTGCTCTCGGAGTGGTGCAAGCGCTTGAGCATCTTGGCCTAGTATGGAAGCTTGATTGTGTTCCAACGAGGCGACTTCCAAGACCAAGGCAGCCAAGCGCTGACTCACATCATCGTGCAGGTCTCGAGCGATACGTTGACGCTCTCGTTCTTGGGCGTTCAACAATTTAGAGGTCAGCTCCTCCAATTGCATCTGCTGCTGGTGCAAATCCACCTGGTTTCGATGCAAAGTTTCGTCCGCACTCTTGCGTTCCGTCACATCACGATTGGATTCCAATGCGTAGTCCGTTCCGCCGTACGTGACTTGCACCAGCCGACTCTCTACAATCACCTGACGCCCGTCCTTGGTGACATGGGACAGCTCACCGGACCACCGACCGTCTCGAGCTAAACAGGCTTCCATCTCTGTCACTATCTTCAATGGATTCGTGGTGAGTAGTTCATGGCTCCCGCGCCCGATCACCTCATGGGATCGCCAGCCGTAGAGCTCTTCCGCCCCACGATTCCAATACACGATCCCACCCCCGATCTTCCACGCCAAAATCGCATCGCTGGAGTGATTCAACAGGTCGGCCTGCTGTTTGAGCAACTCTTCCGTCTGCTGACGCTCGGTAATGTCGACGGCCACCCCACCGAACAAGACTGTCTCGCCCTGGTGATCAATAATGGGAAACTTGCTGACAAGGGCATGGCGAATCTCTCCCTGTTGGATGAATGATTCGACGGTGTGCAGCGGAACTCCGGTTTCCTGTACCGTCCGATCGTTGCGCTCATACGGTTCGGCCACATAGGCCGGCCACAACTCGTAAGCGGTCTTTCCATCCCAGTCTTTTCCATTCAGGAGGGATTCTTGGAAGAGTCGATTCACATACAGATAGCGACCCTGAGCATCTTTGATCCACGCAAAGCCGTGCAAGTTATCCATAAAAGAAGCGAACCGGCGCTCGCTGATTTTCAGCGCCTCCTCGGCTTGTTTGCGTTTCGTAATGTCGATCATCGCACCCAGCGTCCTTGCCGGTCGGCGTTCCGATCCGTCTACGTCGAACAAGGTCCAAGCTCGAAAACTGATCCACCGCACCTGGCCATTCGGCAGCAGCAGGCGGTGTTCGATCGAATGAAGATCGTCACCCACAGTACTAGAGGACCGTACGATCGCCCCAACCACCATGGCACGGTCTTCTGGATGGACCAGCTGAATGAACCCCTCAAGCGAAGCAGGGGCATCAGCTTCGACGCCGTAGATTTCTCGCATCAGTGGAGACCAATAGACATTCCCCGTGCGATGGTCCTGATCCAGGATCCCAAAGTTGGCGAGTCGAACGACCTGATCGGACCGTTCCTCGCGTTCATGCAGCACCTTTTTGGCTTCGACCCGAGCCGTCACATCTTCCGTGGCAATGATGATTCCGCCCACCTGATCACCGCGATACCACGGGCGAACATCCCACGTGATCCATTGGCTGGAACCATCGCTCCGACAGAACTGATCTTCATCGGCACTGAGCACCTCCCCTGTCAGGCCTCGCTGATGGACGTCTCTCCAGCGCAGGGGACCGTGCGGGAAGACATCGTAGTGCGATCGGCCGAGGATCTCATCAGTCAAGCGGTAGTCTTCAATCCATCGTCGGCTGGCCGCCAGATACCGCATATCCCGATCAAACATCGCGATGGCAGCCGGGGCATGTTCCACGAATAAGCGAAACCGCTCTTCACTCTCCCGCATCGCGGCATTGGTTCGCTTGAGGTCCGTCGTTCGCTCACGAACACGTTGCTCCAATTCCTCAGAGGTTCGATACAACGCCTCCTCCGCCTTTTTTCGATCGGTAATGTCATTGCCGATCGTCAGGATGCAGGATTTACCTCGGAGCGTAATCAAGTTTGCGGAGATGAGGAACTGTCGCAGCTCACCGCGCCTGGTCTTCATCGACACGTCAAGATTCGTGACGACCCTTTGAGATCGAAGACGGTTGACCAGCCTGGCCCGGTCTTGCGCATCCGGCCAAATCCCCAGTATCAACGTCGTCCGACCGATAACCTCCTCACGGTGAAAGCCGAACGTATCGAGGCAGGCGTCGTTGACCTCCAGGCAAAGCCCGGTTTCAAGTTCCGTAATACCGATCGGATGGGGACTGAGGCGGAAGGCTTCTGCAAAGAACTCGTCTCTTGCTGGTTCGACCGCATTGCCTTGTCGATCGCCGGTTTGATGTACCGGTGCACGCGGACGCGCCCTGACCCAACGCTTCTTCTTCGTCGCTTTTGGTGTCATAGCCAGAAATTGATTCTAGTCCTCTTACGTACCTCCCGCAAGATCCAATTCCTGAGCACAGACGGGTCCTGAACACACTGCCATGACTTTGCTCCCATGAGAGACGAGGATCCCGTCGTGAGGGACCGCATGCGAAAGGTTCATCGGTCACCACACATCCGTACAGTGGAGAGTCAGTTCCGGTGCAGGCACCCTCATGTGACCTCCGCTCACTCACCCCTGGAAGGTTATGGGAAAGTGAGTTCATCGGTGTTTTGTCACTAGTCGCCGAAACAGCTCGAGATGGTCTGGGCCGCTGAGCCGATGATCACCAGGAATCAGGCGCAGGTCGAGTGGAAAGCCAGGGTGCCGTCGTACGAGTTCATTGGCGAACCGTCGACTCCCGTCCGGAGAAATGACTCGATCGTCCTGACCATGGAGAATCGTGGTCTTCACATGGCGAACGACATCAAGCGTCTTCGCCCAATACTGTTCGCTTTCTTCGACCCACTTCCAGGATAACGGCCAGTCTCGATGCAACGGGTCCTCATCCCACGGCATCCATCCGGCAGTGTGCCAGTCATGCAGCCGTTCGCTCGAGATGCTTTTGGCGCGCTCCCCCATCATGTTAAACGCCGGTGCGATCAAGATGAGCTCCTCGACAATCGTGAATTCCTGCGCGACAAGCCAGCCGATCCAGCTGCCAAGCGAATTCCCAATGATCGTGACCGGTGGACCAGTCTTGATGGAGTCCAAGACAACGTGCGCATCGGCGATCCAATCGGAGAGCGTATAGTCGGTAAACTGCCCTTCAGAATCGCCAAAGCCACGCACGTCGTAACAACAGAACCCCCATCCCTGCTCCTGGCACCATTGCGCCAACGATTTGCTTTTGTTGCCCCAACGTTTGGAGAGAAACCCGGTGATAAAGAGAATCTGCCGAACGGTTCCATCGATTCGATCACCTTTGATCCGTTTGCCGTCCGCGCCAATGAGTTCGAAGGACGTCATAGTCTTAGCCCAGCCGCTTCATGATAAAGAGCCCCAGTCGCCGCAACACTTCTCCTGGAATTTCGTGCCCGCCACGGAAGCTGTGCCATTCCACCGCAAGACCAGCTCGGTGTAGGGCATCACGCAGGCGTTCGGCTCCAACAGTGGGGAGAATGTCGTCTTGCACACCGTGGCTTTGAAAAACCGGTAGGCCTCGGCGATTCGGCATCAGCGGACTCCAGACGTCCTTGGCGAGCAGATTGCCTGACAGCTGCACCAGACCGGCGAACGGATAGTCGGTGTGGAGCACAGCATCGCAGGTCAGCATGGCGCCCTGGGAAAATCCACCAATCACCGTCTTCTTGCAGTCAATCGGGAATTGCTTTGGGAGTTCTTTGAGAAAGGCGAGTATGCGCTCTCGCGCCAGGGCCAAGCCCTGTGGAACCTCCACGGACAGATCACGAATACGACCTGCCTCTCGATCAGCTTGGATACGTGCAAAATCGATGATCCACCAAGCGCGCGAATCACCGAAGCCCATCGTGAGTGAGAGTGGAGCTTCTGGAAAGAGCCAGCGGGTCCCACGGGGGGCTTGAATGACATCGGCAAGTGGAACCAGGTCGTCGCCCGGCGCACCAAATCCATGAAGCAGAATAACGACCGGGCCATCACCTCCGCCCCCTCCATCCGATCCGCCGACAAATCTGACCTTCAATCCACCGAGTGAGGCTTCGCGCATGTCATCCCCTAGCTAAGATACAGATATTGCAGTAATGCAACCAAACCGTACAGCGACGATTCGACGACCGGCTGTTGATACAGCGGCACAAAGGCACCCTGTTCATGGTCTTCCACTTCACGAATGACGTGTTGGATCTGCTTCACCCGAATATCGTGATCCTTTCCGTTCCCCAAGGTCTGAACGATTTGCCGGTTGAGCCCGGCCAGCATGGCAGCTTTCGCCTGACTGGCCGATTGATAGAGGAGAAGTGCTCCGAGAAGCGCGACCACGGCATTGACCGACCAGGACAGCAGCAATAAGAGCGGATAGTTCCAAATGTCGAAATACTCGTTGCGGGCGGCGATCATGATCAAGAGTGCAATAAAGGGATAGCGGATCAATCGATTGATCACCTCAGTCCGCTGCGCAATAAGATCCACCACGGCGAGGTACGTCAACTTCTCAAATTCGGTTTTCTGCGCCTCTCCCAATCCATAATTGCGAAGATACTCTTCCTGGACTTGCTGGGACCACCCTCCCCTTGAACTTACCATCCACCCGACCCATCGACGGCAGAGCATCACCGCATCGAATACCGCCAAGTTCAGCAACACCACGATGGCGACGCTGGCAAGCGTCATGAATGAATCGACTCGGCAACTCAGATGCCCGCGGCAGGGATGAATATATTCTTCGTCCAACACGAAATGCCCGATGGCCCACATCGCCCCCATGTACAGGATGAACAAGAGGAGCGTCCGGGCCATTCCCTGGCTCAGCTGACTCGCTTCTCGATAGCGCTCCCATGCCTGGTCGACTTTCATCGAGCCAACGGTGGCGAGGGGGTGATAGACCCGCCGGAGATTCGTCCAAACGGTTTTTGGCGAAAGCCGCTGACGCCTCGACGTGTCCTCGAACTGAAACTTCTCGTCGATCTGTTCGCTATTCTTCTTAAGGTCTCGAGCACCCTTGATAAACAAGAGCACGGACAGGACGACAACCAGGAATCGCAATAACTCACTCGGCCAGATACTGACACCGGCCGTCCACGAAAACGGCTCTCCTTCGTCATGCCCGGCCAACAACGCGTCGGCGCCACCAGCCACGATAAAGACTGCAAACAGCGCGACGAGCACGACCGCCGTGATACTCAGCAGACGCGGATGGCGCACAATGGCAGACCAGAGGCGTTGGTTACTCCAGGCCACCACGACGAACAGCGCAAACCCCACCACTGCTCCCGCCGCCACAGCAGTATTGTCGAATCCGACGCCTTGTCGTAGTTGACCATATTCCTCCGTATAATCCAGATCGGATCGCAACGGATGAATCGTACGGACCCCTTCTTTGGTGACGAGGCTCAAGTCGACCGCACCGCTCCGCCCCACCTCAAATAATCTGGGATGCAGTCCGGCATCGTACACACGATCCTCCGGCGTCAGTGCGGCATGGTAGGTCGTCCCGCAAGGGCCTCCCATCCCATCAGACGGCTCACGCTGACAGCCGACATGGCCGACCGCTTGCAATGTCGCGAAATATGTGGACGTTTGATAGCTGCTCCGGAATGGTGGAACATCGCGCTGCAAGCCGCCGTCCAACTGCAACCCAAACGGCGAGGTGATGACCATGTTGCGGGTCCATTTGTACTCGCTCGGATGCAGATGTCGGGCATCGAGACCGACGGTAAAGAAAATGGCATGCGGAAACGCAGGGCGAAGGGCTTTGATGATCAGGAGCGAATCATACGGATCGGTGCCGAAGATCCCGATGGCTCGAGCTCCTTCACCCTCATCCTGGATTCGATTCACCAACGCTCGCACATAGTCCACCTGACTGGTCCCCTCCGGACGTTCACGCTGGCTGTCTTTCGCGCTATCGATACGTACGGCTTTGGTTTTGTCTTCTCCCGGCACTTCGCCGTCAAGCCCGTTCAGGTAGCTGTACCGCTGAACGTTAAGGCGCAATGATTCATAGTCGGCTTGTCGCCGAATCTGGAGGTCAACGGCATGCGGAATATCGGAGCACCACTGCTTGATCTTCACCGGAACCTCGATCGTCTCCAAGTCCTGCTCGGGAAAGGTTGCGATTTTCTTGCACGCAGCGGCTCGAAACTCAATCGGGAGCGTCCGTCCATAGAACGAATCCCATTCCCCGATCAGGATCACCGCGTCCCACCCGAGGCGAACCTGCCGGCGCTCCAATTCCGCTACCAGTGATTCAAACAACCGGTCATCAGAACCGATCTCGTACGCCAACCGAATATTCGCACTCATCAGCCGACGGGCGAACTCTTGCTCGCAAGACGTGTAGGAATCGCAGGCGACCCCGTTTCCGCCGGTCGACTTCAGTCCGTAGGCGAGGAGCCCTTTCATCGCACTCGTCCACGGGGAATACAGATCGATCCAGCCGTCCGCATTCGGCCAAACGCCGATTCCCACATGCGACTCGCCGTAGGATTCTCCCGCCTCGGCTAAGAGCGACCGAAATGCTGAGGAGCTACGAGGGCCGAGAATTTTAAATGTGACCGCCCGCTGGAGCTGTGAATTCAAGCGAACGAGCTTGCGCCGATCGTCGGTGAGGAGACACTCGCTCCTTTTCTCGGCTTCTCGGCAGACAAGCGCCTGAGAGAAGGAGGTCAGACCGGCGAAAAACCCACGACTGAGCGCTTCATCCGGAAACCAGACGACCAGCACACTATGGGAGCGCGGCGATTCCTCATCACACAGTCTGGTTCGTCTGAGCCGGTACCACTCATAGGGCAGTGCCGAGAGAGAGCTCGAGGTATCCCATTCCACAAACGAGAGCTGTCCCTCCTGTTCAGGCACATAACAGGACACTCCCAGGGCTGTTCCGACCGCATACCGATCTCGGATCCGCGACTCAGTGTTTTCCACATACGGACCTCCACTGGTCGTCACCAGAAGGACCGTGACACGCTGGCCCTCCTTGACACGTTCAGTAATAGCCTGCCGAAGGGATCGTAGTCGTTGCGTAAGCGGCGGCACCGAAGTCGTAGCGAGTCGGTTCGACTTGATTTCCCGCAGGCCCCTTTGTACGGCTGCGACAGGATCTTCCCACAAACGTGCGCGTACCACTTGCTCTTCAATCGTGGCCTTCATGTCCAGTCCCGTGCCGACCGGACGCGAACTGCGCAGTGGTTCCTTGACCAGCATGGCTCCCGCCAGCGCCAGCACCAGGGTCAGGGCGCCTGCCACGGCGATTTTGGAGTCGCTCTGTTTCTTGGCCATTTGCTTCTTAGGAGATGCGGGACATCACTCTGACACTCGCGCAGTATCCGCGCGTGACACTCTACAACAGACGTCCTGGGCTGTGAAGTGGAGAGACATGGTCATGGACGGCAGGCATGCAGTGGCCTACTGTTCTTATGATGAGCAGCTGACGGCCAGATGCTTGCCCCAGTTCGGCGGCGGCAACGCGTACGACTCCATCCCCGGCTGCTCGGCGAAGGGAGTCTGGAGTACGGTAAAAAGACGGTCTATTTCTGAGAAGTCCTTGTTCTGCGCTTTTTCAATGGCAGTCTGCGCGAGATAATTCCTCAGCACGTACTTGGGATTCACACGATTCATTCGATCACGCCGTTCGTCGTCACGGCTGCGTTCACCCCGTAACCGATCACGATAGCGCACAGCCCACCCGTCAAACCGTTCAGGATTGAGAAAGTGCTCCCGCAACTTCTCATTCATCGCGCCATCTTGCGCGGAGAACCCGCTCAGCTCTCGAAACACGATCGTGTAGTCCGCATGGCTGCCTTGAAGCAGCCCGAGAAAATCTCGAATCAGTTCATCGTCCCCGGCCTGCTCGCCAACCAATCCAAATTTTCCCTTCATCTGTTTATGGTATTCCCGATCAAATACAGACTGATAGGTCCCAAGGCCCGCCTTGAGGGCTTCCTTCTCGACCAACGGCAACAGCGCCTGAGCCAAGCAACTCAGATTCCAGAGTCCGATGTAGGGCTGTTGATTGAACGCATAGCGGCCGTTGTGATCGGAGTGGTTGCAGATAAACCCCGCATCGTAGTCATCCATAAACCCGTACGGCCCATAATCCATCGTCAGACCGAGAATCGACATGTTGTCGGTGTTCATCACCCCATGGGCCCAACCGACAGCCTGCCATTGCGCGATCAGCCGTGCAGTGCGCTCGACGACTTCAGTGAAGAACTTCGCATACTTCTCCTCGACATCGCGGAGATGGGGAAAATGCTGGTCGATCACATAGTCGGCTAACGTTCTCAGATGCTCATGCTGCTTTCGGTAGTAGAACACCTCGAACGTTCCGAAACGCACGTGAGACGGCGCCATGCGGACCAGCATCGCCCCGGTTTCCACCTGCTCACGGTACACCTTGTCGTCACTACCGACCACGCAGAGCGCCTGCGTGGTCGGAATACCAAGACTGTGCATCGCCGTGCAACACAAATACTCACGG
>JACCDZ010217080.1_pt1 | contig 11845 bp, 10 predicted proteins | sample 7449551 | NCBI WGS metagenome assembly JACCDZ01 (sample SAMN15323452, study PRJNA562643) | freshwater metagenome | isolation source: river surface water | place: USA:Blue River Watershed | collected 2017-08-18
ATAGTCAAAGGCGCGCAGGCTGAGGATACCTGCGGAGGCCGAGGGGGGCAGCTCCTGTTCGGGCATCGGGTCGTTATGCCGAGGCCCACCCCATATCGCCACCTAAAACCGTATTTTTCTTATAAAATTATCCCCGGAGAGCCTCCCAGACCCGCTGGCCGATTTGGTAGGCAAGATAAGGGGGCACGGCGTTGCCTACCTGATGATACTGCTGGGTCCGATTCCCCATGAAAAAATAGTCATCCGGGAAGGTCTGGATCCGGGCGGCCTCACGGACCGAAAAGCTACGGGCCTGCTTGCGATCATAGTGGATGTAGTAGTGGCCGTCCTTGGAAATGTGGGAGGTTATCGTACCGGAAGGCCGACCGCTGACCTGGACCTTAAAACGGTCAGAAAAAGCCGAGGCGCCATCAGCAGAAGAGTTGCGGTGCTTAGGTAGATGACTCTTTGGGACCTTACCGTTAAGTCGCGGGCTTGTCGTTTCTGTAGCATTGTCGACCCACCACTGATAACGCTTCAAATCTTCAGGCATGTGCGACCGCGCCTCATGATTAAGAATCATACCCGATAATTGCGGAGACCCTGAAGTTATAAATTTGACCAGCTTTCGATCTTCGAAATTACACTCATAATCACGTTCAAGACAGGGCTTTCCTTTCAAGGATTCTTCGACGTTGGAACGGGGAGTAGATGAATCAAGGGCAGCAAGTCTTGGGAGGCCAGAAATCGCATTTTGAACTGTTTCTGTTACTAGGCTTTGCTCAATAGGATGAAGTTTTTCAGCCAGCCCAAACTCCGAAAGCCTGACTCCTACTATAATCATCCGGTGACGGGTCTGAGGGATGCCGAAGCGCTCAGATTTCACCATAAAATCGCTAGGTGATTCTGATTTAACAATCGACTTCAAAGCATAACCGGCTGACTCGAGGTCCCTCACGATCATAGGTAAAATCGGCATACCCTCTACTTTAGCGGTATTAAGCCCCTTTACATTCTCCATGACGAAAATGGTTGGCCTAAACTTACGGATAACGGCCAAGTATTCACGGTATAAGAAATGGCGCGTATCCTGTATCATTCCTTCGTGATTACGCATCCTAGAACGACCGACTAAGGAATACGCCTGGCAAGGAGGACCGCCAATCAAGACCCAGTTCCGCGCCCCCTTGAGCCTATTTTTTATGGCAGCATGAATCTCGAGATTATCAGGGCCAAGCTCGCAACTTTTCCTCCCCGCTCTGACCCATTCGGGAATTTCATCGCACACTCTTTTCCAAATCACGTCTTGGGCAAGCTGACCTAAGGCTAAGCTTTTCTCTTTGGCCGTACTCGCCCTAAGAACTCGAAGGTATGCATCCGGGAGCCTCGTACGGCTATCGCGATGATGGCGATAAAACGCCCTGAGTCTAAGCGTCTGACGGGCGTGAGGATCTTTCTCGATAGAGATGACAGTCTTAAAGACCTTGCGACCTACCCGATCCTCAACACGCGAAAAACCCTCACCTAGCCCGCCAGGGCCGGCAAAAAGGTCAACTACGGGGATGGGGAGAGGCGACTTCACAGGACAGTATTGGACGCCAAAATGAGACAACAAATCGCCCCGGCCGTCCAGGACTAACTTGCAATCCCACCCTATATTAATGATATGAAAACATGACCCAAAACGAACCTATCGAGAAGGACTATTACCTCCCCATCCTGAATACCCTCAAGTCATTCGGCGGGACAGCAACGCTAGACGAAATCAAGATTGCGGTGCGCCCCTTACTAAGAGCTTCAGACGCCTACCTTGACGCCCCCGCAGGAGATAAAACCGGCGAAACTAATTTCGAAAAAGATTTCGGCTGGGCCGGCAAGCGACTCGGGGACGCAGGCCTGATGCGTAAAGTCAGGCCAAATTGGGAACTCACGGAAGAGGGCCAAAAAAACCACTTCACCGCCAAAACTCTCATCTTCCTCTGCAAGCTCGCAGAGGAAAATGACAAGCGGAAGAAGCGGAATAGCTCGAAGAAAAAACCGGTTTAGTCCTGAAGGTCAGACGGCAGGCCAAGCATTGCCATAGAACACCTTAGCGTCGCGCTCCATGAGGGAGTGGATTTTTTCGCGAGTCAGCACGTCGAGCACGTAGACCGAACCGTAGATATTCATCTGCTTGTTCGCGAAACGGATGAACTCAACGAAACCCTTGTCGGATTCATGAGTCGCTTCGATCGCCTCCTCGATCCTAGCGGCATTATTCATGAAGTAGGCAAGTATGGTACGGGAGACATGCTGGGAGGCACCGAACTTTCTGAGGAAAACACCAAACTGGTACTCCTGGCGGGAAAACGCGAACCTGGTCAGTTCATATCGCTTAACCGGGTCGGAATCATCCATGTTGGCGGTCATGTGGGCAGTCCACCATAGGCGGGCCACACCGTGGCGAAAATATCCCTTGTGGCCCATCCTCTTGAGGAAGAAGCGGTCGTTGATCTTATCAACGGCCTTGGCGTCATCCTTGGCATCCGTCAGAGGCCACCTCCTAAGCATATAATCCTGGTAATGCTTGAAAGCAAAGGTCGTCCAAAGCCTGGGATTTGCAGCCGCCCTTGCGGTCATTCCAACCAGAGACTGATGCAGGATCACGGCATTATCGGCATCATCCTTCACTCGCCTGTCGTCACTGGTGTCAGCGACCTGCAACAAGGGCAGGTTGACGGGAAGAGTCTTAGCGTCCTCAAGGTCGCACGTGGACACATCAATCGCCAGGCCCTTGATCAGTGAGTCGAGGTTGAATTTCTGCCCGACCAGCAATCTTAGCTGGCTAAGGCCTTCGCTGGAAAAAATCTTCTGCATGTTATTCAGATTGATAGGTGGCGCGAAGCTCTCCGAAAAGCTTCACGTGATTTTCTTTGAACCTTGAGAACAAGGCAGAAGCGGCGCGCACCGCTCCGCGCTGCACGACATCACGCGGAGAAATCCCCTCCTTGGCGAGAGATTGAGCCACCACAAACCGCGCCCCCGGGTAACCATCAGGCCACTGCTCCAATTCATCGCAATCCTCTGCCATGGATGAGATCGTCTCTACCAAGGCCGGGAAAAGAAACGAACAAGCGGTCACGTTGGCGTTCTTGAGGCGGAAGAGCGTGTACTTCTCGTACATGTCAGCCGGGAGGTTGACGTCGATGAATTCGTCCTCGGAGTTGACCGTCATGAACTCAATCGAGTCATTCTTCCGAACTTTGAAAATATTGCTGATATTCGACTTATCATCGAAGAGAAGCAAAGCGTTCGAATAGCCGACCAGGGCACCCTGCTCGACCGGCACTTCAGGTTCGTAGCCTTCAACGCAATCAGCCGTCGAAAGCCTGAAAGCGGTTCTTGCGACGAGATATACGCACACCTTGAGTCCGCCTGAAAACTTGGACTGATCGATATCGATCGAGACCTCCAGCTCAGACTCCCGACCAAACGCCGCTCCATCAATACGACGCGCGCTCCTCAGCGGCGACTCCAGAGCCTCGAGATAGAGAACCAGCTCGACATCCTTGGCATCGATATGCCGACGAAGCGCCGGCGAGCCGATCATCAGCTTAGCTTCAAACCTACCTTTACCGCTTTTAGACAGGCTAAATGTAAAATCTACCCCTGATTGGTAGTCCCTTTCATGTTCCTGCTCGCTGATAGAAGCGGTCACCAGAACCGGGTGCGGCCACGAATGTGTCTTCATCTTTGTTATGCCTTGAATTTGAAGCGGACGCCTAGGCGCATGTCGCGGGCGTTGGCCAAAGAGACCTCAAGCGTTAGAATTTCGGCATCAAGCATGGCAGGAGTGACCGTGAAGTAAGGGGAATTCTGACTTTCCTTATCCAGGGCGGCGACACCGACGATCTCGCAAGACGTCGGCCGCTGAGCTTCGAGTTCTCCCTCGCTTCCCAGCGCAGTGAATGCCATCGAAACAGGAATCTTCCCGGAAAAAGGAAGCACCTTCGTCAATTTGATTTTTGCCGATGATTCGGTAGCAGCCAGCACACGGGCATAGAAATAACCTCCATCCACGGTACCGTCAGGCCTAGGGACAGGATCCCTGCGCTTACCTCCCTTGCCTCGCTTCACCCCTTTGACTCCTCCATAACCCGTTTCGTCACCTTCGTGCACCCTCACCTGGGTAGTGGCGCCGAAAGGATCTACATTATCCTCCTGAACCTTCAGGTCGGTCCCTTGGTTTCCTTCGTCATTCTCTCCGTCAAAAGTCAATTGCTCGATGATCTCATCGCCTGACCCAGCTGCGGCGGCCGTGTTAATGGAGGATCTAAGCCACTGCTCAAGATCGTTCAAGGCCTTGCCTGCTCGCGTCTGTTCGGACTGTCCAAGCAAGGATGGCAACCAATCTTCGTGCGAAGGAGGCTCCATCGAACGAAGGTATTCGGCGCCCTTGGCATCGTCACAGATCACGACGGCGGTATAGTCAACCGGACAGCGCCAGCGGTTACTGCGGATGCGCATGAAGTTATTCCGAACCTGATAGCACTCGTTCGAACAGCTGTCCTTCTCACCGAACGCCAGATAAAGCTTCACATGACCGAGCAAGGAATGAAACGGTGCGTCAGACGGACTGATCAGCCGATGCTCCTTAACCTCCGTTTCATAAGCCGCCAAAGAACACTTGGCCAGATGAGCCTTGTCGCCGACAGATTCGATGACCTTAGAAAGCGTCTTTTTATTGATTGAGACGGCCTGACCATGCTCGTCGATCACATCGACCTCCAAGTTGCCAAGGTGAATCGCGAGCCAAAAACTATCAAGGGTAGCCGCGACCACCTCTCGCGACCAATTCTTCTGCTTGATGAATCCCAGGCACCAGACGCTCGTTCCGATCTCAGTGCGGAGGAATAGAGAAGGAATGTCCCTCTCTTTTCGTACCGCGATGTAGGGCTCAGACTTCGGACCTGTGTCGAAGCCGATAAAGCCATCAGGGGCACGCCTTACACGATCTTGTTCAAAGGTGGCCAGTCGGCATACGCCTTGAAAGGCGTGGCCTTCCGCCGTCTTGGTTGAATACAGAACCGTCCTGGCATCTGAGCAGGCAAAAGGAGCCATTTTTCCGATACCATATGAGCCGCCAGCAGACGAGTTAGGGTTAGGAACCCCTTCCGACTTAACCAAAGAGTGCCAGCGCCCCCCCACCTTCCGGTCATCCCCCTCCAATCCGCAGGTGTTATAGTCACTGATTTCAAGGATTCGTACCTTATCGGCTGTAAGTGAAGTCTGTGCAGCGTCCCAGATCGGCTGAAACATAGATTGCCTGGATTCCCAATACTTCTCGGCGCGCTCAAAGGCTTTCAGAATCTCTTCTCGGCAGACAACCCTCCCCTTGGGAATCTCATGCAAGCGGAAAACGACGCGTGCCGGCTTTCCTTCAGAGCGAGCCTCCTTCGTCCATGCATCCAGGGAGTTCTGAATGGATTCGCGCGCAAGATAGTACAGCGGCTTTGATTTGAAGTCTTGAGCGAGAAGCTTCGCACCACGCTCAACGCCAGAGAGTTCGGGGAAAACCAGCTTGATGTCAGCCATGGGCAACAATCTGCCCAATCTGCACCTTGGCACAAGTCTGCACCCAGAGCTTAAATAAAGTATTATGGTGCCCAAGTGATCGTGATTTAGGTTGGACAACTCAGCCTCAAAAGATAGGTGTTCAGGTGTTCACCATACTTTCATGGACACCGCCCCTTCGTACCTGACACCCACCCTCCCTTGGGATCAGTTCCACCTGGATGACCTAGCCGTACTGACGCACAAGGAGCATCACCCAAAACTGTACAAAGGCGAGTTCACCACGGAGGCCGGCGAAACCGAAGTCCCTCCTCAATTCTCCAAACTGAAGCCCGCATTCAAAGAGAAACCGACAACTACCTTCACGTTCATCGACCTATTCGCCGGCATCGGTGGATTCCGAGTGGCCGGACAGCATGTCCAAGGATCATGCGTCTTCACGAGTGAATGGGACAAGTACGCTCGACGGGCGTACTTCATGAACTTCGGTCAAGTACCCTTTGGGGACATCACCCAATTCACCAAGTCCACCGAGGCCTTAAACCGTATCCCAGCGCATGACGTGCTATGCGGAGGTTTCCCCTGCCAGGCATTCAGCATCTCCGGAAAGCAAGAAGGCTTCAAAGATCCGCGAGGAACGCTGTTCTTTGAGATCTACAAGATCGCCAAGCACCACCGTCCCAAAGTGCTCTTCCTTGAGAACGTGAAGAACTTCGCCCGCCACGACAACGGCAACACATTCAAGACGATCAGACATCACCTGGAAAGGAAGATGGCCGACGAAACCAATGGCGAAGTGAGCTACCGCGTATCCCATGCGGTCCTCAATGCGAGCGACTTCGGAGCCTCAACCAAACGCGAACGCATCTACCTTGTAGCGGTCCGGAGCGATCTGGCCGATGACGAATTCAAGTGGACTGAGTGGATGGACCTCTTCTGCAATCTGCATAAGAGAAAAAACATCAGGCCGCGCTACCTCCACGAAGACATCCAGCCCAACGCTGAAATCGACAAAGAGCTTTTGGCCAAACTGACCCTCAAGCGAGACGACTTCGAGTACGGCAAACGCAATCTACAGGAAGCTGCCAAGCCCCTACGAATCGGGATCATGGGCAAAGGAGGCCAAGGTGAACGCATCTACACGACCAATGGCCATGCCATCACATTTTCGGCATACGGAGGCGGCGCTGCTTCAAAAACTGGAGCATACTACGTCGACGGCCGAGTGCGTAAACTGACTCCCACGGAGTGCGCCAGGGCCATGGGCTTCCATGGCATGAACGTAAACACCGGCGACGTCCCGCTGCTTCAGCGATACAAGCAATTCGGCAACAGTGTCGTCGTGAACGTAGTTGAAGCGATCTTCACCGAAATACAACGCTTCTGGCTATCCAAGCCGAAGCGACGTTGACTGAGAACTCCATCTAGGAAGAATACACTAGATGGAAGAGAACCTCAGCAACGCGGAGAAAGGCGCCGATGCGGTCGACGAACTAATCGGCTTACTCAGGTCAAACGACCCTAGCCTTCTTTACGCGTGCGACAGTGTCGTCAGAACAATTGACCGGGAACTCCCGGAGAAACTTGGCGTAGCCGTCAAAAAAATTCATAGGGTCAAAGGAAGCCTAAAAAGCGACGTTCAGGTTTCTTTTCGAGGAACTGAAATCACCTTGGCGATAGCCGTAATAAGCGCGAGCGGCGGTGGCGGAAATCAAGTAGAGCGCAAGCCCGTGGATTCATATCGCGAGGATCAAGGCTTCCCCGACGAACTGATTCGTATCCTTAGACTCTTCACCGGTAGCACGAAGCCAGGAGAAGCACAAGCAAGCGACTTCTCTCCTGACGCCGAACTCGGAAAAGACTATGCTTACTTCAGGGACCTGAGCACGGAGAATCAGACGAAACTCCTTCGACTGCTGAGAGTACATCGTAAAGTACTGCTGGAAAGAGGCCTACTAGGCAGAGGCGACAGCATCTTCGAAAAGGGCAAGAAGGTCGGCGCCGACCGAGTCAATCTCTTCGCATTTCGCGACAAGAAGAAGCCAGCCGACAAGGCATGGAGCTACGTCGCGGCCAACGACCTGATGCAGTCCATTCTAACGACAGACGTCAAACCAACGGATCGTGGAGAAAAGCAGATTCAACTTAGCCACGGCATCACGCTTAAACGTTACGGAGGCGGCATGTTCGCAGGAGACACTCGGTTCAAGGATTACCTTCAGATCCAGATTCATCCGCGCAAGGTACTAGCTGAGTCAACCGATTGGACGAAATTCCGGGCGCTTACAGAACGTATTTCTTTTGAGATCGTTGATAAGACCTACAGCATCCAATCCGATGCGGCGCACAGAGGGTTAGACGCAGAACAGGCGCTGATCGAAAGGATCAACAGTCACGACAATGACTGCGTGTGGATCGTGGAAGAATGCTGCGGGACCGAAGGATACGGCAACTTCAAGGCGAAGAAACCTGGGAACAAGGAGAAACCGGACGTCCTGCTTTACGATAACCCGGCCGACATCCTCGCGATGAAGGGGATCTCGATGAAGACCTATAAGCCTGAGGTTTCGTTCAGTCAGGCAAACCGGGGCTCCCTTGATACCTATGTGGAAGAACTCGGCATGTCATACGGGATTGCGGAAACGCTCAGGGCGTTCGTCGAGAAAAACCATCATGGCGACCGAACTATGCTGAACGAGGCTCCCACATCGGCGCAAGAAGAGCTGCTTCGTTTCTTCCAACTATACCAAAGACAGATCATCTCCCACGTACTGAAGGGAAAGGCCAAGGCGGCACTCAAGGCGGACTGGCTCCTGCTTCATGAGGCGAAAGACGCAGACTGGATAGGCAAGGTGGGAAACCGTGAATACTGGCATCTCTACCCTATGTCCAAGGTCATTGATTGCTGCTGCACTGAAGCCCCTTCGATTACCCGATCGGGAAACCTCATACTTGGGCTTGGCATTACTCTCCAAAGAAAAGGCGGAGACGGAGGCGCCAAGACCGCCAATGACCTGCAATTCAAATTAAACCCGAAACGTATCCATGAGCAGCTATCAAAGGCGCAGACAGGCAAATAATACGAGGGTCGATAGCGTCGAAGAAGACGCGCAGAGGGACGCTGCCAGAAACGGAAGAAAAGCCGAAGTACTACTCGCCGGCTACTTGCAGAGCCATGAAGAGAGCACCAGGTGGATCGTCGACGAGATAAACGAGTGCCCTTACGAGCTCACCGGAGCTAAAGTACGCGCTGGGATGGAGAAGCCAGATGTCGTACTTTTTGACAATAAGTCAGGAAAAGACTACGGCCTGATATCACTCAAATGCTGCGTGGATTTCCAGACAGGGTTCAACCAGATCAAGAGATGTAGCCTCAAAAACTTCAGCAACGAGTTCGCCGCGCCCGAGAATATTCAGGCTATCCTGAGAAAATATACCTGGGGACGAATGAAACTACGCCTGAAAGGTAGAAAATACACACAAGATGAACTTGATGCGCTAACGTCATTCCTGAACGCGAACAGGAAAGCACTCCTGCTTTCGGCTTTCACAGGCCAAGCCAAGAAGTCGAAAGCCAACTGGCTCCTGCTCCACCAATGGACGCTTCCAAACTGGGAGAAGAATGTGGCAAAGAAGGAAAGGTCCGAGCTTATCTCGATGCAGGAAATCATAGCCTTGTTCGAGAGGCTCGATGTAAGCTACGGCAAATATGGCACCATCACTTTCGGCGCCGGAGTCACTATTCAGCGCAAAGGCGGCGAAGGAAAAAAGGAATCGTCCAATGATTTGCAGTTCAAGATGCGGACTAAGCTCCTGCTTAAGGCGCTCGGCAGACTCTGAATAGAGTCAGTAGTCGCAGAAAATTAGATCCATAGCATAACCTGGCCGCCTACACGGTCATCATCACTTAAGATGACGAAATACCACACGATTCTTGGACAAGCTCTTCCTCACGGCATCGACATCACAGTCCTCATGTTTATGCACCGCTCGATGACAAGACGGGCAAAGGATCGCAAAGTCTGAAGGAGCAGTGGTCATCTTGCCTGCGGCTGCATACTGGCTGAGAGGCAGTCGGTGGTGAGCGTCCACCAACGGGTGCCCATATGTGGGTACGGGACGCAGGCCACAGGCCTCGCAGAACAACTCTCCATGGCGGGCTTCAAATGCTTCTTTTGCCTTACGCGGAAGAGACGAATCTCTCTCAAGATACCAGTGCTGACGCAGCTTACGCACGCCTTCGGGCGAGGCCTCTTCGAGCGCCTGAACATCGCCCGGCGAAAGATACCCACGAGAGGGCGATCCGTCGGTACCTTCAAAGACGGCCTTCTCAAGGGCATCCGGCAGTGGCGCATCCAATGCACGGCGAGCCAGTTCGACGCAAAGGCCGAAATCATTCTGGAAGTAGTTAAGTGCGAAATTCTTGATGTTCTCCTGAACGCCTGCGGCACTCTCAGCCCCACCCTTGCTCGTCTTGCTGAGTATATGACCTCGCACTGTCTTACCTTCCAGCGACTTGAAAGCGAAATGGATGTTATCGAATTTGAACTTCCACCACCCTTCCCGACTACCCTTCGTAGGCTCGTCCAGGCGGGTGGATAGCGCCAAGGCCCTGACCAACTCCGGGCGAGTCGTCCGCTCCGTTCGATAGGCGAAGAAGGCCAGACAGGCCAGGCACTCGTCTTCGATCAGGGTGATGCTGCGTTCCTTACGTCGGCGTTTCATATGAAAAATATGGAAGATGCCGCGAACCGAAGCTAGCTCCTTCGCAAAGGAACCATGTAAAATAATACGGCGCCCCCGCCTACTTTAAGCCGTTCAGATCTGCTCGCCGGAACGATGCCTGATGAGCCCCTGCTTGAACTCTTCGGCGAAACTTAGAGCGATCTCGTGGAACTTAGTCCCGGCAAGGCGAGGCAGCAAAGCATCAAGATGCTGCTCCATCCGGGAGGGACACCTGACCACCGAGTAACGGATCAGGTCGGCCAGACGATTCGAGACGTCCTGAGTCTTCTTTTCTGCGGGGATCTTCTGAAGCTCAGCCAGGATGGACCTGATGTTCGACTCATCGGGCTTGATATGCGGGTGGATCGAATAGGTCGAAAGCTCGCACTTACCCTCGTGGTCAGCCTGTATCGCGGCAAGGTGGTTATTGACGGCGTAAATGACGTCATCCATCAGCTTGCCGGCATAATAGTCCAACGTGGCATGCAGGTCCTTCTCCACCTCGGCGTCGACTTCGGCCTGAGGCTTACCCCCCTTCTTGCCGACAAGTTTCAGATACTCCTCTGACTCCGAGAAGTGGCTCAGCGCCCTGATCCGAGCATAAAGAGAAGGATGGCTGTTGAAGGCCTCTTGCTGATATTCGGTGTAGTCCTCGACGATGCCGCGGACGGCCTCTTTGGCGAAGCTGACGACGTCATCGGTGATATGCTGGGAGCCGAGACCGGAGTGCAGCTTCAGGAACGCCACGGCGGCCGTCTTGTAATCCTGACAGGCGACCATCCCGAATCGGTCCATCGAAATCTCGAGCTTACGGAAGGAGATGGCGTCCTCCATGCTAGCCGGCGCACCGTTAGGCAGACGGACGAAGAGGCCCCTGCATGGGAGGATGTAATGCCCGAGCTCATGCCCGAACACATAGGTCATCTCCTGCACGGTGAAGCGCTCGATCGCCCCCGAAGTTATGGTGACCACGCAATTCCCCCGAATGTCTCCGTAGCAGGACGCACCCATCTTAGGGTCATTCTCGACAAAACCATGGACGATGGAACGATCCAAGCCCAGGCGCTCACAAGCAATGTCGAGGGCCTCGTCCGCAGCCGGGACGATTTCGCGCTGGATTGGGACATGCTCCCGGTAGAAGTTGCGGTGCGAGTCCGGATCAGACGCCTTGTCTTTGTCCTTCGGGAGGTTCTTGAAATCAGCAGGACCGAAGCAGCAGGCTACAAGACGCTTACGGACCTTAGTCAGGGGATTGGCGACGCGGGGCATGACTCGACCATTAACCAGCCGACATTCCCGACAAAAGCCAAATGTAGTGTGTTCGTATAGAATGAGCCGGCCGCCACTGCCGGGTTTGCCCTTGGCCTAGGCTGTCAAGCCAGACCCGTTCGGCCCGGCCCTGCCAGGATGATAATAATCCACCCTCCCCCTCTCGCCAAGGTTGCGCCAGCGCCATCCCCAGGTAGACCAGAGCCTTACCCCATGGACATAAGAAGCAGCCATTGCGTGAGCATGACCGAAATGGGCGATGAATTGGCCAACATCATCGCCACCGGAACGACCGACCTCGCGCACGTCTTCCGCAAGG
>JACCDZ011751742.1_pt1 | contig 11845 bp, 13 predicted proteins | sample 7449551 | NCBI WGS metagenome assembly JACCDZ01 (sample SAMN15323452, study PRJNA562643) | freshwater metagenome | isolation source: river surface water | place: USA:Blue River Watershed | collected 2017-08-18
AACCGCTTATGAACGTTACATCAATGAAGAAGATTCGGATATAAAAAATCAACATTTAAAAGAACATATTGTTTCGATAAATCGTCATGTAGAGCCATTAGGCAGCAAAAATTACCACGATTTGTACCACATGGAAAGTCCAGATTTTGTGTTGCTTTTCATTCCGATTGAATCCGCTTTTGCAGTGGCTTTAAATGAAGATACGACTTTGTATAACAAAGCTTTCGAGAAAAATATTGTAATTGTAACGCCTTCTACTCTTTTGGCAACTTTACGTACGATTGACAGTATGTGGACCAATCAAAAGCAACAAGAAAATGCAATTGAAATTGCTCGTCAGGCTGTAGCTTTGTATGATAAATTTGAAGGTTTTGTTTCCGATTTGATTAAAATTGGGAAGAAAATGGACGAAGCTAAAATCGAATATGGTAACGCTATGAACAAGCTGGTTGACGGAAAAGGAAACCTAATAACAAGCGTTGAAAAACTGAAAAAAATGGGAGCTAAAGCCAAAAAAGCACTTCCAGAAGCTGTTCTAAAAAGAGCGAATGAAACAGATGAAATTTCATTACTTTCTGAAAACAACAACGACTAAAAAAGAAAATTATGATACGAAAAATTGTTCTTTATATTGCTTTATCACTAACTCTAATAACGGTGGGTTACTTCAGTTTTATTTATTATATACCATATAGTGAAGGAGTCCGCTCGGGTGAATTGATTAAAATTAGCCACAAAGGTTTTGTCGTAAAAACATGGGAGGGCGAATTGAGTCAGGGTATTTCTGGTGCTCAAATTTTTGCTTTTTCTATAATGGACAATGAAACTGCTATTATTGAACAACTCAAACAAAATCAAGGTAAAAAAGTAACTTTAGAATACGAAGAGCGCTACAAAACTTTCTTTTGGTGGGGTGATACCCGCTATTTTGTTACTAAAGTTTCACTTGAAAAATAATTTTTATGGAAATTGCTAATACCGTTGATGCATCAAAAATTACACTTTCTGAATTAATGCTACCATCCCACTCTAACTTTAGTGGAAAAATCCATGGTGGCTATTTGTTGAAGCTTATGGACCAAATTGCCTTTGCTTGTGCCTCTAAATATTCGGGTTGTTATTGCGTAACGGCTTCTGTGGATACGGTTGATTTTTTGAATCCGGTTGATGTTGGCGAATTGGTAACCTTGAAAGCATCCGTAAATTATGTTGGTAAAACTTCGATGGTGGTGGGAATTCGTGTAACATCTGAACACATTCAAACTGGTGTAAAAAAACATTGCAATTCGAGTTATTTTACCATGGTAGCAAAAGATGAAAACGGACAAAACGTTCAAGTTCCTAAACTTATTTTATCCAATTTAGAGGAAGTTCGCCGCTTTTACGATAGTATTAATCGGATTGAAAACAAAAAAAGAGCTAAAGAAATTGAGACCAATTTTGATCATAAATCAAAAGAAGCGATTGATAATTTAAAAAAATATAATGTTGTAATTTCTGATAAAATGTTTTAAATTTTAATTGCAAAATCATCGGTGTTTTGAAAAAAAAGTTATATTTGTTTCAAACAATACAAACAAACTTTAACTAAATGATAAAAAAATACTCGATTTACGCTTTTATTATCAGTATCTCTCTTCTTATTTATGCTTGTTCAGACGATAATGATGAAGAATACACTCCCGTTTCACCAGTTACAGTTGACTTAACACAAGTCCCTTATCCGAAACTATCTGATTACAAATTCTTTGAAGGTGAAATGAAAAATCAAATTCCTTCTTTGGATGTTATTCCTTACGAACCTATTTCTTCCCTTTTCACAGATTACGCTCACAAAAAAAGATTTGTGTGGATGCCAAATGGTACAAAAGCGTCATATACAAGTGATGATGAAATTCTGGATTTACCTGTTGGGTCTGCTATCATAAAAACTTTTTATTATGATAATGTACAACCATCAAATACTACAAGAATAATCGAAACTAGAGTGATGATTAGAAAATCAGACGGATGGATTTTTGCTGATTACGTTTGGAATGAAGATCAAACTGAAGCCGTTCTTGATTTGAATGGAAGCACTAAAAACATCACTTTTAGAGATGACAACAATGTAACGAGAACTATTGATTATAGAATTCCAAATGAAGCCCAATGTATCGTTTGTCATAAAACAAAAAGTTATGAAGGCGGAAATTATGTTCAAAGAAATATTCCAATTGGGATTAAACCTCAAAACCTAAACAAAATATACAATTATGGTAGCGAAACTAAAAATCAATTAACCAAATGGATTGAGTTAGGCAAGCTAGATAATTTTGCGTTACCTACGGAGGCAAACACCATTGTAAATTACAATGATAACACACAACCACTTGAGAAGAGAGTTCGATCTTATTTCGATATTAATTGCGCTCATTGTCATAAAGAACATGGACATTGTGATTACAGACCTATGCGTTTTGCTTTTTCTGAAACGTATAACAACCTAACCAATATGGGCGTATGTGTGGACACTCAAGACATGCAAAATTTTGAACCTGCATTATCAAAAATCGTAACTCCAGGAAATATTTACAGATCTATGCTTTATCACAGATTAAATACCATTGATGAAACCTACAGAATGCCTTTACATGGAAGAACAATAATCCACGAAGAAGGTATTCAACTCGTAGAAGAATGGATTAATTCATTAAATCCTTGTAACTAACACCAAACTATAAAACAACTCAACTATGACGAAAACGCTACTTTTTACTATATCAACATTTCTCTTTTCTATAGCTAATTTTGCTCAAGATAATTGTGCTAGTCCTTTTGCATTATCAGGTCCTGGAATTTATAGCGTAGGGATTATAAATGGAACACAACCAACTACTTTTTGTGCTCCAAATGGTGCAATTCCTGTTGCGAACATTCCTGCTGGAGAATGGTATTCTTATACCCCAACACAAAATTTTTCGGTGAGTATCTCATCTGATATTGCGGCAAACACTCCAAGAAAAGATACACGTCTACATATTTACACAGGAAACTGTGCTTCTCTAACTTGTGTTGCTGGAGACGACGATACAGGTTCTGGATATTCTTCTGTTGTTAATTTTAATGTAACTGCTGGAACTACTTACTATATTGTTTGGGATAACAGATGGTTAAATACTACTAACAATACTGGTTTTAGTTTTCAACTTACAGAGAGTACAATATTAATTCCTACTGCACCAATTACTTACACAACACAAACAGTGGCAACTATTAACAGTGGTTACAACATCTGTGTAGTTGACATGAATGGAGATTATAAAGATGACATTGTTGGTATAAGCGCGGCTAATATGAGAATTCATTATCAAACTTCTACTCCTGGAACTTACACAGTTACAGATTATCCATTATCTGGAACCGTTTTACAACCAAATTGGAGTATGGCAGCGGGTGATTATAACAGAGATGGATTTAACGATCTTGTATTAGGAAACGGAAGCGGTGCTACAATATTAACCTCAAATAGTACTGGAACAGCTTATACAACATATACTCCTGGACAATATATCTTTTCTCAAAGAACAAATTTTTCAGATTTAAATAACGATGGGAATTTAGACATATTCGTTTGTCATGATATTGCTCCTAGTTGTTATTATTTGAATAATGGCAGTGGTGCTCTAACTTTTTATCAATCAACTGTTACTTCTGGAGCTATGAATATTGCCACAACAACAGGAAATTACGCTACTCTTTTTACTGATTTTGATAATGATGGTGATTCTGATGTTTTTGTTTCAAAATGTTCTGGACCTCCATGTGAATTATATCGTAATGACGGAAGTGGCGTGTATACTAATATTTCTGCATTAGCTGGAATTAATATTACTCCGATTCAAACTTGGTCAACAGCTGTTGCTGATTTTGACAACGATGGAGATATGGATATCATTATTACAGCAAGTTCTGGAGCGCATAATTTTTTCAGAAATAATTTAGACACTTCAAACAGTGTGGAAGAAGCTTATTCTAACATTACTGCAGGCTCTGGATGGGATACTAATGCATCAACAAATACAGATAATATAGCTTATGATTTTGATAATGATGGAAAAGTAGATGTTTTAGGTGGTGGAAATAAAATAATGTTTAATCAAGGTAATAACATCTTCGCTCCAGTAACATATAGCGGATTAGCTGTATCTGCAGTTGGTGATTTAAATAATGATGGATTTATAGACTTTCAAAATGGAACTACTATTCGATATGCAGTTCCAAATGGAAACAATTGGATAAAATTCAATTTACAAGGGGTTCAAAGCAATAAAAACGGTATTGGAGCTAGAGTTGAAATTTATGGTTCATGGGGAAAACAAATTAGAGATGTTAGAAGTGGTGAAGGATTTAGACATATGAGTACATTGAATGCTCATTTTGGAATTGGTACTTCAACAGCAATTACTCAAGTTGTTGTTATCTGGCCATCTGGAGTAGTTGATGTGATTAATAATCCAAATATCAATCAAGCGTTAACGGTAGTGGAAGGTTCAAGCCCATTGAGTGTTGCTGATAACAACTTAAATTCTATTAAATTGTACCCAAATCCTTCAAGCGATATAATTACACTTTCAAATACTGAAATGCTTAATATTAAGCGTATTTCAATTATTTCAACACTTGGAAAAGTGATAAAAGAAGTTACATTGTCAAATTCTAGTTTTTCTGTTTCAGAATTAGCACAAGGTGTTTACATTTTATCAATTGAAACTACAGACGGAGAAAAATACTCTAAAAATTTTATAAAAAAATAATTCAACTAAACTCATTAAAAAAAGCTGATTCAAGTTTTATGAATCAGCTTTTTTATTGCTTTATTTAAAACACTCTCACTAAATTAAATCCGAAACCAAATTCTCCTTTAGTCCAATCGCCAACGGTTTGCCCTAAATATCCGGTTTCATGCATTGCAGTCGAGTTAGTAAAATGCATCTGAAAAACGTGACCTCCTGTTTCCAAATCGAAACCTATTGATAATGGATTCTTGTAAATAGATTCATTAGCTCTGTTTAAATGAGCGGCATAATCTACGTTAAACGACCAACGCTTGGTTAATTTATAACGACCTCCTATTCCAATGGCATATTGTGTATTGTCTTGAGGATTTGGAGAAATAACCATATTATTTTCATCTAAAATATCACGTAATGTATTTTCATGGAAAACCGTTGGAGCTAATTCTAAAGATAACTTTTCTGAAAATTTACGCGAAATTAAAAGCTGGGTTACATAACCTAAACGATTTTCGAATTTTAAATTTGGATAATCTTCTTTTTTTAATTCCGAATTAACGGCAATGCTATTAAATCCAACTATTGTTACCGGAAAATTATTCTCACCTTGAGCAAATAAACGATATTTAACTGCAGCATCATACGTTTTCTGAAAACCACTTCTCGAAACATGAACGGTTAACCAATCGTTTACTCCGTACAAAAACTTCAACTGGGTATTGGCATTATCCAATCCAAAAAAATCATCAAATCCGTTATTCACAAATCCAAATCGGTGCGCTACAATGAAGTAAAAATCACCTTTTGAAGCTAATTTTGTTGATTCTAAATTCACAATTTTCAAAGATTTAAAGGCAGATTCCACTTTTTGATTTTGCGGAACTGAATCAATTTCATTCAATAAGTCATCTTGGGCAAATCCCAAAAAAGGAAACAACAAGGAAAATAGAATTAGTTTTTTCATAAAATTAATTTTAATCAACGATTAGTACTTTTGTCGCGAGTCCATTTTCAGAAGCAACTTTTACTATATACGTTCCTTTTTTCAAATTGGATGTTTCTATTCTTAAAGAAGCTGTATTTGATAATTCTTTTTTGACAAGTCTTCCTAAATAATCATAAATAAAAACGGTAGCATTAGCCGTTAAATCAGATAAATCAATAACAACATAATCTTTAGCAGGATTTGGATACATTTTAAATGCTGACAATTCGAAATCATTATTTCCTAAAGTAAAATTAGCTGCAGCAACTCCTCTTCCACCATGATAAGTTAACGAATAGTTGTTAGCGGTACTTCCGTAAGCCCAAATTAAACTTATTGGATTTGGATTGGATGAAAATATGTAATCATTAGTATCTCCCGTACTTAATGCTCTTGTAGCAATAATAGTTCTAACTGAGCCACTAACCGTATTAGAGGTAATTGTCCAATGCTGAACCCCGTCAGAAACAGGAGCTGCGAATCCTGTCAAATAACGATCAAATGAAGGCAAAGCTACCGTGTTAGCATGACAAACCACAACATCAGTTCCTGCAGTCATAGAAGTAGCACCAAAACCTAATGCAAACCAACGATCTGAAGGCCCAGTCAATCGTAATGTGACATTAGCATCAACATCGATTTTTGCTGTCATTGCTACTCCCGCTGTTGAATTTAGGTTAACAGTTCCTGTTGAATATCCTTGAGCAGCAATATAGCAACTAGACAAAAGATAAAATAATAGTGTAATTTTTTTCATAATTTATAATTTTAATAGTTGTTGAATTTGTTCGTCTTTTAATTTTAAAGCATAATCAATTGGAGACATACCTGAATTATCTTTTATATTTGGATTGGCCTGAAATTGCACAAGAAGAGCAATCATTTCATAATTTCTAAATTGAATCGCATAGTGTAATGCTGTGAATCCGTTTCTATCTTGCAAATCGATATTAGCTTTAGCTTCTAATAATAACACCGTTAATGTTTTATCATTTTTAACAATAGCTGCCATAAGAGCTGTTCCATTAGAGCTATTAAAATTTACATTTGCCTTCTGTTGTACTAAAAAAGTAGCTACCGCTACGTTGCCGTTATAACAAGCTAATATCAATGGTGTAAAACCTTGAGGAGTAAGTGAATCGATTAATTCGGGCGCATTGGATAAAATTGCATTCATTTCTGCAACTGTTCCTTTTCTGGCAACATCAAAAATATTAGGTTGAGAAAAAATTGCAGTTGAGACAATCAAAAAGGTAATTAAAAAATATTTTTTCATCTTATAAAAATTAATCTTCTACAATACATTGATCCATTCTTAATTCTTCGAAAAGTTCATCATATCCAATAAATCTGCCTTTTACTTTTACCAAATCGCCATTTTTCACTTTTTTAATTTCTTCCTTAGTTAGCAAAGCAATAAGCTTATCATCTAGAGTTATACTGTTTTGTTTTAAATCCAATGCGGTAACATTTCCGTATATGGAAATAGTTTGATCGGCATAAGTAGCGGTTGAAGAATCAGGATTGTTAATAAAACGTTGCGATAATTCGCTAACACTAGTCTCAAAAGCCGCATTTTCTGACGCTATGTCCCGATGTGACTGATACATGAAAAAATACAATGCGATAATAGAAAGTAATAATCCAAAAACAGAGCCTAATAATAATCTAAACTTTAATTTTCTAGTCATAACTAATATATTTAAAATGAAAAAAATGATACAAAAAATCTCCTTGTTAGTGCTCATTTTTACAACGATAAGTTGTACAGAAGACAGTATTTCTGATTTAAGTGAAACTGAAATCCCAACTTCAATAAGCTATCAGAACGATGTAAGATCTATTATTCAAAACAATTGCTTAAACTGCCATGGTAACCCTACCAACTTTGGAGCACCAAATTCTCTTACTACATACGAGAATGTAAAGGCTTCGGTTTTAAATAATTTAATTGACCGAATTTCAAGAGTTGAAGGAACATCTGGAGCTATGCCTTTGGGAGGACCGAGATTATCACAAAACGACATCAACATCATCATCGAATGGCAAAATGCTAATTTTCCTCAATAACTAAATCTTATACTTATGAAAAAGAAACTATTTTTGGTTTTACTTTTGATTACCAATTTCTCATTCGCTCAAGACAAATTAATCACTAAAACCGGAACCATTACTTTTGAAGCTTCAGTGCCTTCATTTGAAGAAGTAAAGGCAAAAAATTCAGGTGTTTCTTGTGTGATCAATACCAAAACTGGCGAAATTGCTTCACTTGCCTTATTAAAAGGGTTCCGATTTAAGGTGGCGTTAATGGAAGAACATTTTAACGAGAATTATGTGGAAAGCGATAAATTCCCTAAAGCCACTTTTAAAGGAAAAATAGAAAATTTCGACCTTTCTAAGATTACTACAACAGCAACCAATTATACCATTAAAGGAAAATTAGAACTGCACGGAAAAACAAAAGATATTTCGATAATCGCAAAAATTAAAAAAGGAAAAGATGGCATAGAAATTGTATCTGACTTTACCGTCAATACAGATGACTTTGACATTGAAATTCCAAGTGTAGTGAGTAAAAAAGTTACTAAGAAAGTAAATGTTCGTTTTGAATTTGTATTGAAATAGTATTTTATTATATTTACATTATTATACAAACAAAAACTCACATGAAAAAAATCACACAAATTGCATTAACAGCGTTGTTATTTGTAGGAATTACAGCCAATGCACAAACACAATTAAAAAAAGGTTCTGTAACTTATAACATGACAATGCCAGGCGCAAGTGAAGAAATGGCTGCTATGGGCGAAAGTACTATCACTGTTCATTTTAACGAAACCATGCAAGCTACAGATATGAGCATGATGGGCGGCATGATGTTGATGAAAACTATTGTTCCATCTGCAAACAAAAAAGATTCGAAAATGACAATGGAGGTAATGGGCATGAAATATGAAATTACTGATGTAGGTGAAGATGCTTCTAAAACTTCAAAAGGTTTAAGTAATTTAGATGAAGCTAAAGAAATTGTTTACGATAAAAAAGACACTAAGGAAATCGTTGGTTTTAAATGCTACAAAGCGACTATTACAATGAACGATGGAACTAAAAGTACGTTCTATGTTACAGATGCAATTGCACCACAAGCACCATCATCTCCTGAAGCTAAAGTTAAATTAGCAGGATATCCATTAGAAATGACGATTCAAACGGCACAAGGTGACATGGTTATGACGGCTACAAAGTTTTCAAAAGAAATTCCTGCAGATGCTTTTAAAGTAGGCGAAGGTTTTACAAAAGTAACTATGGAAGAGTTCCAAAAACAAATGGGTGGTATGTAATACTAACTCTTTTATGATAATAAAAAGCACTGAGAAATCGGTGCTTTTTTTTTAATTTTTAATATGGTTATTCAAAACTCTTTTGATAATTTGTAAGAATTTTTTATTATTTTTGAAACAAGATAACACTGATGTTTGTCAGACATATAAACAAGTTAGCAGAAATACTATGAAAAATGTAGTTTCAATCATATTTTTACTTATTACAACAATCTGCAGTGGACAAGTTAAATATGACGAGCAAAAAATTTCTACAAAAACTAAAACAATCGTTAAAGCTATTGCAAAAGAAAATAGAGTAACAGATGAATATATTGGATATGCTGGAAAGAAATCAAAACAATATGAAAATTTCGAGAAATTAAAAAAAGCGTCAAGTGAAGAACTTTTAATTCTGACTAATCACCCAAATGGAGTTGTCAGATGTTATTCTTTTTGGGCTTTAGGCTTTCACCCAAACATTGACTTACTTGAAATTGTAAAATATCATTTAAATGACAATGAGGAAATCGAATATCAATCTGGATGTACCATTTCTAGTGAAAAAGTAGGAGATTTTTTTATTTCATTAGTAACACCAGACTATGTTGATTTAGATGTAAAAAAATTAAACGATACACAGAGACAAGATTTAGATAGTCTTCTTATTTACCAACCAAATGAACTAAACGCAAGATTTGAAGCAATTGAAACTGCGGTAGAAACTCCTCAGCTCTATTCGGTTTTACGTAATTTGTATCTAAAAACTTCTAATCAAAGTGCATTAGTAAAACTTTCAAAATATAAACGTGAAGAAGACATTTCTCTAATTTTAGCAAATCGTTTAAATGATGACGATAAAGAAAGTGGATATTTTCACACTTACAGAGCTATTCAAAATTTCCCTAAAGATGAATTCATACCATTTTTAGAAGCAAGATTAAATGAAACATTAGACGAGACACATTTTAGTACTGAATGGCGAGAATTATACTCAGCTATTGTAATGTATAAAAATCCAAAAGCTTTAACGTTATTAAACGTTCCTTTTTCTCAAGTTGAACATGAGAATATCAAAAAATATCATTTAGATTTTATTTATGATGCCATACTTGAAAACTTCGATATTTGTTATGCAGAAATATTATGGAAGATTTGGGAACAGAATAATGAAATTACTCTTAAAGGTTATCGTTTTTACCTTCAAAACAATATAAGTAGAGGTTATGAAATGACTGTTAATGAACTTCTTGGCGGAAAAAACAAAATAACAATTACTCCAATTTATAATGAAAGTGTTTTGGCTGAAACTCTTGAAGAAAGCATGTTGAATTTAGTAATAATAAATGACAAAGAACTCGCTAACCAAATTATTGATTCTAAAATTTTAAATGCAAACGTTCATGAATTTCCAATTTATACTTCATACATTAAAAAAAGCAAAGACAAAAAATTTGTTGAAAGTCTTTTTAAAAGATTTGAAAAAGAATGGAATGCACACGTTTATCTTGAAATTACTAAAACATTGATTGAATTTAATGATAAAACAATAAATGACAGAATAATAGAAACTCTAAAAGTAAACAAAAAACTGACTGAAGATTGGGGTGGAAAAGCACTAACCGAATTACTAAAAGAAAACAACATTAATTAAAAGTACTTCTGCTAACACAGGTTTTACGCTATTGCTGGTTTTGGGCTTAATGTAAAGTCTATTTTGTATCTTTGAAATCAGTGCAAAACCGAAAGTTTTGGCTTCTTTAATCCGCAACAGTCGTAAAGCCACAGAACGTTATAAGTCTTAAAAAAAACAACTTACATTAAAAAATTACTCGTAATCAATTAATGATAGGTTAAATTGAAACGCTTATTTTATTTCAAAGTTTTTTTATTTTAAAAAAAATATATTATCATTGTATCCTACTAAATTAGTATTAAACCAAGCTCCATAAATATGAAAAAAATCCTTTTATTATTAGTATTGACTACGTTCACTATTAATGCCCAAGAAAAATTTGATTTCCCATTGAATGAAAACGGGCAAATTATCTTCTCAGAAGTTGTATCTGCGGAAGGAAAAACCAAAGATGACTTGTTTAACAATTCTAAAATGTTCTTTGTAAATATCTATAAAGAAACACAAGATAAAATTAAGCAGGATAAGGAAGCATTGTCGGTTACTGACACCCAGTATTCTTTCATGACGATTAAGGCAAACGGAAGCGAGACAAAAGTTAAAATATTTTATACTATTTCTATTATGTCAAAAGACGGCAAATACAAATACGAAATAAAAAATATCTTTATCAAGTCGAGTGCTGAAACAACTATAGAAAAAATGTTTGATAAATTGGCTTCCGAAAAAGCGGTGGAAAATCCAAAATTAATGGAAACTCTTAAAGCCTATTATGCAGCAATCAATTCTACAATTGACACCATTAAAAGCGACATTAAAAAAGAAATGGCTAAATCTAGCGCAACAAAAAGCGACTGGTAGTTTAATTACAAAATACATTTAAAAAGCTTCATTAATTTGAGGCTTTTTGTTTTTCAAATGGTAATGTATTGTGCGAAATGTAAATTGAGTAACTCGATTGCGCAGCATTGTATTCCTTAGAAAAAATAAAAAATCCCAATCTTTCGATTGGGATTTTTAGTATTACTTCGTTAAGTACATTTTTCTTCTGGCATACAAATCGTAGAATTGATCGTCTTTTAAATCGTCTATGAATAAAATGCTTTCTCCGGTTGATTTCATTTCTGGT
>JACCDZ011730449.1_pt1 | contig 11841 bp, 13 predicted proteins | sample 7449551 | NCBI WGS metagenome assembly JACCDZ01 (sample SAMN15323452, study PRJNA562643) | freshwater metagenome | isolation source: river surface water | place: USA:Blue River Watershed | collected 2017-08-18
AGTCTGACTTCCCGTCGTGCCGGCTTCCGAAGACGGCGTTTAGCTAGCGGCGGTTCACCATGCCTCGTTTCGTATTTGTCACGGGCGGTGTCGTTTCCTCGTTGGGGAAGGGCATCGCCTCTGCGTCTTTGGCGGCCATTCTCGAGGCTCGCGGCCTGAAGGTCGCGATGGTCAAACTCGACCCCTACATCAACGTCGATCCGGGCACGATGAGCCCGTTCCAGCACGGTGAGGTATTCGTCACCGACGATGGTGCCGAGACAGACCTCGACCTCGGTCACTACGAGCGCTTCGTGCGCACGGTCACCGGGCGTCACAGCAACTTCACCACGGGTCGAATCTACGAGCGCGTGATCGCCAAGGAGCGACGTGGCGACTATCTTGGTGCCACGGTGCAGGTCATTCCGCACATCACCGACGAGATCAAAGCGAGCATCTTCTTGGGTGCGGGCGATGCGGATGTCTGCATGGTCGAGATCGGTGGAACGGTCGGCGATATCGAGTCCTTGCCGTTCCTCGAGGCGATCCGTCAGATTGGCGTTGAGCTCGGTCGCAGTCAGGCGATCTTCATGCATCTGACGCTGGTACCCGTCGTCGGTGGCGGCAGCGAGATCAAGACCAAACCGACTCAGCACTCCGTCAAAGAATTGCGCGGCATCGGCATCCAGCCCGACATTCTGCTCTGCCGGGCGCAGCACCCGCTGCCGGCCGAGCATCGACGCAAGATCGCGCTGTTCACCAACGTGGAAGAGCGTGCGGTCATTTCGGCGATCGATGCGCGCGATATCTACGAGATTCCGATGCTGCTGCACGAGCAGGGTCTCGATGACATCGTGGTCGAGAAGTTGCGACTCGAGTCGAAAGCGAGCGCGGCCGATCTCTCGTCCTGGCAGGCCGTGGTCGATGCCAAGGCGAATCCGAAGGGTGAAGTCGATATCGCGATGGTCGGTAAATACGTCCAGAACCGCGATTCCTATATCTCGCTCAACGAGGCGCTCACCCACGCAGGCGTGAAGAATCGCGTCACGGTGAACATCCATTTCATCGAATCGACCGATATCGAAGAGCGCGGCACGGATCTGCTCGCGGGCATGGACGCGATCCTCGTGCCGGGTGGCTTCGGTGAGCGCGGCGTCGAGGGCAAGATCGCGGCGGTGCGCTATGCGCGCGAGCGCGGCATTCCCTATCTCGGCATCTGCCTCGGCATGCAGCTGGCCGTAATCGAGTACGGACGGCATGTCTTGGGTCTCGTCGGTGCGACCAGCACCGAGTTCAATCGGACGACGCCGCATCCGGTGATCGCCCTCATCACCGAATGGCAGGACGCCGCACGTGGCACCCAGCAGCGTGACGAGCAGTCGAACCTCGGTGGCACGATGCGTTTAGGTGGTCAGGACGTCACGCTGACGGCCGGCTCGCGCGCCAGTGAAATCTATGGCGGTACGCGCATTCGCGAGCGTCATCGACACCGCTACGAGTTCAACAACACGTATCTCGATCGCTACCGCGCGGCCGGTCTCGTGTTCTCGGGTCTCTCGCCCGATGGTTTGGTCGAGATCGTCGAGCTGCCCGGTCATCCGTGGTTCGTTGCCACGCAGTTCCATCCGGAGTTCACCTCGAACCCGCGTGATGGGCATCCGCTCTTCACCGGCTTCATCGCTGCCGCGAGGAATCAACATGCGTCTCGGTAACGTCGAGGTGGGCGCGCGCGAGCCGCTCTTTCTGATCGCGGGCCCTTGTGTGATCGAAAGCGCTGCGCTGTGCGAAGAAGTCGCGGGACGTATGGTCGAGATCACGAGTGCACTGGGCATCCCGTACATCTTCAAGGCTTCGTACGACAAAGCGAATCGTTCTTCGCGGAGCAGTTTCCGAGGTCCTGGCATCGAAGCGGGTCTTAAGGTGCTCGAGGGTGTGCGCGCCAAGTTCGGTGTGCCCGTACTTACCGACGTACACGAAGACACACCGCTTGCAGAAGTGGCGGCCGTGGTTGATGTCTTGCAGACGCCCGCTTTTCTTTGTCGTCAAACCAACTTCATCGTGGCGGCCGCTTCGCAAGGTAAGCCCGTCAACATCAAGAAGGGCCAGTTTCTCTCGCCTTGGGAAATGCAGAACGTCGTCGATAAGGCGCGCTCCACCGGCAACCCCGGCATTATGGTTTGTGAGCGAGGCTTCAGCTTCGGCTACAACAATCTCGTCTCGGATATGCGCTCACTCGCGGTCATGCGCGGCACGGGCTGCCCCGTGGTGTTCGATGCCACGCACTCGGTGCAATTGCCGGGTGGGCAGGGCAGCGCATCCGGCGGTCAACGCGAATTCGTGCCGGTGCTCGCACGCGCTGCCGTTGCGGCGGGCGTTGCGGGTCTCTTCATGGAAACCCATCCCGACCCATCCAAAGCCTTGTCCGACGGCCCGAATGCCTGGCCGCTGCCGCGCATGGCTTCACTGCTCGAGACCCTGCTCGAGCTAGACCGTATCGTGAAATCCAAACCTTTCGAGGAAGATCAAAAATGAGCCGCATCATCGACATCCGTGCCCGCGAGATCATCGATTCTCGGGGCAATCCCACCGTCGAAGCGGACGTGATTCTCTCGAGCGGTGCCGTGGGCCGCGCTGCCGTGCCCTCGGGCGCCTCGACGGGCACGCGTGAGGCCGTCGAGCTTCGCGATGGCGACAAGAAGCGCTACCTCGGCAAGGGCGTGCTGAAGGCGGTTCGCAACGTCAACACCGTCATCCGCGGCGCCTTGCTCAAGCGTGATGCGCGCGATCAGGAAGACATCGACGCGCGCATGATTGCGCTCGATGGCACCGACAACAAAGGTCGTCTCGGCGCCAATGCGCTGCTGGCCGTATCGCTCGCTGTGGCGCATGCAGCGGCTGAGGATACCGATCAGTCCCTGTGGCGTTATCTTGCTCGCGGCCGCAAGCCAGTGATGCCGGTGCCGATGATGAATCTCATCAACGGTGGTGCGCACGCCGACAACAGTCTCGACATCCAGGAATTCATGATCCTGCCGGCCGGTGCCAAGAGCTTCAGCCAGGCGCTGCAGCAAGGTGCAGAGGTGTTCCACACCTTGAAGGGCATTCTGAAGGGCAAGAAACTGACGACGGCGGTGGGCGATGAGGGCGGTTTCGCACCGAACCTCGCCTCGAACGAGGCGGCGCTGAAGTTGCTGCTGCAGGCGATCGAGAAGGCCGGCTATCGTCCGGGCAAGGACATCTACCTGGGCCTCGATGTGGCGAGTTCGGAGTTCTTCAAGAAAGGCCGCTACGAGTTGCACGGCGAGGGCCGCAGCTTCACCGCGGCGCAGTTCACGCGCTACCTGCGCAAGCTCGTCGACAAGTATCCGATCATCACTATCGAAGATGGCATGGCCGAGGGTGACTGGGCTGGTTGGGCGGGGCTCACGGAGGAGCTGGGCGCTGACTGCCAGCTCGTGGGTGATGATCTCTTCGTCACCAATACGGCAATCCTGGCCGATGGCATCCGCAAGGGCATCGCCAACTCCATCCTCATCAAGGTCAACCAGATCGGCACCCTGACCGAGACGCTCGAAGCGATCGAACTCGCCACGAGCTCGGGATACTCGGCGGTCGTCTCGCATCGCTCGGGTGAAACCGAGGATTCGACGATTGCCGATATTGCCGTTGCCACCGCAGCGACCCAGATCAAGACCGGTTCCATGTCTCGATCCGATCGCATCGCCAAGTACAACCAGCTGCTGCGCATCGAAGAGGAGCTCGGCGGCAAGGTGCGTTACGCAGGGCGCGAGGCTTTCCCCGTAAAACTCTGAGGCGAAAGACTTTCTTTTGCTCCAATCAAGGTTTAATCTGTAAATCCATAATGATCAGAGTGTTCGCAGGGGGGCTCGTTGCACTGACGGTACTGTTGCAGTACCGCATCTGGCTGTCTGCGGACGGCGTCAGTGAAGTGCATCGCCTGAAGCTGGCTGTCGCGCAGCAGAGCACCACGAACACCGAGCTGAAACGCCGGAACGATCAACTCGCTGCCGAAGTCGCCGATCTCAAGGGCGGGCTCGTTGCCATCGAGGAGCGGGCTCGCAGCGAGCTCGGCATGATTGGTCCGAGCGAATCTTTCTATCAAGTCGTGCCCAAGGTCATCACGGCGCCGCCCGCCAGTGAGCTGACCGATCGAACTCGCACGGCTCAGCGCTGAGTTGACCTCGCCCGTGACGCCGCCGCGCTACTGGCTTGTGATGCCGGCAGCCGGACGCGGCAAGCGTCTCGGTGGCACGATCCCCAAACAATTTTTGACCGTGGCAGGGCGACCCTTGATCGCCTGGGCGTTACAGCCCTTCTTTGACGATCCTCGCTGCGCAGGCGTCATGCTGGCTATCGCACCCGATGACGTCGACTGGGTTGGCGTTCGTGCCTCGCTGCCACGCCCAGTGCTCGAAACGACGGGTGGCGCCGAGCGAGCGGATTCGGTGCGTTTGGCGCTGCAGGCCTTGCTGGCGCGCGGTGCCCAAGCGGCCGATTGGGTGCTCGTGCACGATGCGGCGCGACCCTGTATCTCGAACGCCGAGATCAAAGCGCTCGTCGATGTCGTGCTGGCACACGCCGAGGCTGACTCGCCCGCGGGTGACTTGAGAGCAGGTGGACTGCTCGCGGTGCCATTGGCCGATACGCTCAAGCGCGGTCGCTCGCGTAGCGAGGCCACCGTGCCGCGCGAAGGGCTCTGGCGTGCACTCACTCCGCAAATGTTTCGCTTGGGCGGTTTGCTACAGGCATTGCAACAAGCAGAGTCCGAGGGGCGCAAACCGACCGACGAGGCGCAGGCGATGGAGTGGCAAGGCAGCGAGCCGCTGCTCGTCGGTGGCGAGTCGACCAATATCAAAGTGACGACCTTCGCGGATCTGCGGCTCGTGGAAGGCATCTTGCAAGCGCGCAGTAGAGGAGAGTCGCCATGAGTATTCGAGTGGGATCGGGCATCGACGTGCACGCCTTCGGGCCCGGTGACCACGTGATGTTGGGCGGTGTTCGCATCGCTCACTCGCAGGGTGTGAAGGCGCACTCCGACGGCGATGTGCTGTTGCACGCCTTGTGCGATGCCTTACTCGGCGCGGCAGGTCTTGGCGATATCGGCCAGCATTTTCCCGACACCGATCCGCAGTGGAAGGGGGTGGCGAGCGAGGGCTTCGTGCGTCACGCGCTGCGCTTGCTTGGGGATCGCGGCTATCGCGTGAGCAATGTTGATCTCACCCTGTGTTGCGAGGCGCCGCGCCTCGCGCCTCATCGCGATGCAATTCGCGACACCGTGGCAGGCTTGCTGCAGCTGCCTGCCGATGCCGTGAACCTCAAGGCGACGACGACCGAGAAGCTCGGCTTTTTGGGTCGTGCCGAGGGTCTTGCGGCATTCGCTACTGTCCTCATCGAGCAAAATTAATCATGGAAGAACTGGCTTTGAATCCGCCGCGGGTTGCGGCGCCCTTGGGTCGTGCGCGCATCCGCGAAGTGCCTGAAGATTTCGTGGTCGATGAAGTACTCGGCTTCACGGCCTCAGGTCAGGGTGAGCACGCCTTGTTGCGCGTACGCAAGCGCGGCTCGAACACCGGCTGGGTGGCCAAAGAAATCGCGACTCGCGCCGGCGTTCGCCCGCATGACGTCGGTTACGCCGGCCTGAAGGATCGGCATGCCGTCACCACGCAGTGGTACACCGTGCCGACGCGCCGTCGACCAGCAGCCGATTGGCTTGGCGTCCAGGGCGATGGTTACGAAGTGATCGAGGCGTATGCACACTCGCGCAAATTGCCGCGCGGTGCTCTCGAGGCCAATCGATTTTCGATCACGTTGCGAGGTTACGACGGCGATATCGAGGCCTTGCGAACACGGGCGACCGAGGTCGCACGTACCGGTGTGCCGAATTATTTTGGCCCACAACGTTTCGGACGAGATCTCGCCAATCTGCGAGCGGGCGATGCCCGCGATGCGATGTTCCGCTGGTCGGCCTCGCGCAGTTTGATCTTCAACGCGGTACTCGCGGAACGAATCACGGTCGGTAACTGGAACCGCTTGCACCTCGGCGAGCGGGCGAATCTCGATGGCCGTAATTCGAGTTTCGTCGTCGAGGCACTCGATGCCGCCTTGCAAGAGCGACTCGACACGCTCGATATCCATCCGACCGGTCCGATGTGGGGTGAGGGCGGTTGTGGCATCGAGGGTGAGATGGCTGATTTCGAAACGGCGATCGCTGCGCGTTATCCGGAGTTTCTCGAGTGGCTGCGCGCGGATCGTCTCGCGGCGGCGCGACGCCCGCTGCGTGTGGCGGTGCGCGAACTGTCGGTCAACGTGAGTGACGACGGTGCACCGATCTTGAATTTCACTTTGCGCTCGGGCAGTTTCGCCACCACCGTCCTGCGTGAATTCATCGATATCGTGCCCGGCGAGGGGTCATCCGGTTTCAGGGAGTCCGACGATGCTTGAGATCATCCAACACGGCAGCGTGCGCGAACTACGCTTAGCGCGAGCACCGGTCAACGCACTGAATACCGAATTGATCAGCGCGCTCGATGCGGCGATCGAGCTCGCCGAAACCGAAGCGGCAGCGGGTGCCTCGTTGCGTGCACTCGTGATTTCCGGCAATCCGAAGTTGTTCTCGGCGGGTCTCGATCTGCGTGAGATCACGGGACCCACCGAGACCGCTCGCACCTTGGTGCTGGCCTTCTCGCAGTTGCAGTTGCGTCTCGCGCGAGCCTCGCTGCCGTTGATCGCCGCGATCACCGGGCACAGTCCGGCGGGCGGGGCTGTGATTGCCATCCTGTGTGATCATCGCATCATGGCCAAAGGTGCCGCGCGCATCGGCCTCAACGAGGTGCAGGTGGGTTTGTATCCCGGCGAGACGATCTTCCGTTGTTACGAGCGCATCCTCGGCACCGCCAAAGCGGCGAATTTTCTGACCCGTGGGGCGATGCTTACCGCCGACGAAGCGCTCGCCGCCGGTCTTGTCGATGAATTGGTCGAACCGGAGCAGGTGATCGCTCGCGCTATCGCGATCGGCCAAGAGATTGCGGCACTGCCGCCCGAGACTTATCGCAAGACTCGCGCACTGGTACGGGCGGATCTCGTTCGTATCATCGAGCATCCGAACGAGAGTCTGGCTTCGCTGATGAAAGACGGTTGGATTACGGCGGAGACTCGCGCACAGATGGCGAAGCTGCTGCGCTGAACTGCTCCGGCGCGTCGGTGCGTCGGAGATTAGCCTTGCAGCAAGACGTAGATGGCGCCGGTGCCGCCATCGCGCTGGTTCGCCGAGCAGAACGCGACGACGTTCTCTGCACGCCGCAGAATCACATTGACCGCTTGCTTGAGCACGGGACCACGCGGGCCTGAGCCTAAGCCTTTGCCGTGGATGATGCGTACGCAGCGCTGTTGGCGTGCGATGCACCGCGACAGAAAGTCGCGCAATTCCCGCTTGGCTTCCGCGACGATGAGACCGTGCAGATCAAGCTCGGCTTCGACGCGGTAATAACCCCGTCGCAAGCGGCGCATCACGGCATCTTGCACGCCGCCGCGTCGGTAGGAGAGATCGTCGCCGAACTCCACATCGAGATCGATCGGTGTGAGGACGAGGCTGTCCTCAAGCACCTCCGCTTCGCCGAGACGACGAAAGCGCGCGCGCGGTGGTGGCGGCTTCGGGCGATGACGAACACGCGGCTGATGGCGAAGCGGTTTGGCACCGCGAACCGCCTCACGAAAGGCGCGAACGTCTTCCTCTGGCGGCTTACGCATCCTGCTGCTACCTCCAACCGTGGGCATTCAGTATATTGGCGAGCTCTACAGGTCTCCAAGAACAAACTCGCCCGATGAAGATTCTCGTCAGCAACGACGACGGGTACCGGGCGCCGGGTATCCTCGCCCTGCGCCAATCCCTCACAGGTCTCGCCGAACTCACCGTTGTCGCTCCGGAGCGCAACCACAGCGGCGCGAGTAATGCCTTGACGCTCGAAGCACCCCTGCGGGTGACAAATTACGAGCCGCAGGCCTATTTCGTCTCGGGTACGCCGACCGACTGTGTGCACCTGGCGATTTCCGGGCTGTTCGATTTCGAGCACGACATGGTCGTCTCGGGGATCAACAACGGCGAGAACTTGGGCGATGACGTCCTGTATTCCGGCACGGTTGCTGCCGCCATCGAGGGGCGCTTTCTGGGCTTGCCGACCGTGGCGTTTTCCTTGCGCCGCCCGGCTCAGGGTGAGATGGATTACACCGCTGCAGGGCGCGTGGCGCGGCTCGTAGTGGAGCGCTTGCTGGCCAAGCCGCTCGATCGAAACATGATTCTCAACGTCAACATCCCGCATCGGCCTTACTCGGAGCTGCGCGGTTTTAGAGCCACTCGCTTGGGGCACCGCCATCGCGCTGAGAAGATCACCCGCGCGCTCGATCCACGCGGCCGTGAGGTCATCTGGGTGGGTCAGGCTGGTGAAGGGCAGGATGATGGTCCCGGCACCGATTTTCATGCCGTTGCCGAGGGCTACGTGTCGATCACACCGCTGCAGGTGGATCTGACCCGCCATAGCGAGATCGCAACGGTGGAGCGTTGGTTGGCCGGCATCGGCGAATGAACGAACAGCGTCTCAGTGGCATCGGCATGACTTCGGCTCGCACCCGCGACCGACTCGTGCAGCGACTGATCGAACAGGGCATTCGCAATCCGCAGGTCCTCGAGTGCATTCGCTCGACCCCGCGTCACCTCTTCATCGACGAAGCGCTCGCGAGCCGTGCCTACGAGGACACGGCGTTGCCCATTGGTTTCGGGCAGACGATTTCGCAGCCCTATATCGTCGCGAGAATGACGGAGGCGTTGCTCGAAGCCGGGCCCTTGCACAACGTGCTCGAGGTTGGCACCGGTTGCGGTTATCAGACGGCGATTCTGGCGGCGTTGGTGCCGCGCTTGCACAGTATCGAACGCATCGAAGCGCTGCATCTGCGAGCGCAGCAACGATTGCAGGAATTGGGCGCAACGCATGTGCGTCTTCGCCACGGCGATGGTTACGAGGGTTGGCGGGCAAACGCGCCCTACGATGGCATTCTCGTGGCGGCTGCGCCGCCTGAGGTTCCCGAAGCGCTGCTACGACAACTCGCCCCGGGCGGACGTCTCGTGATGCCGGTTGGTGATGATCGCAAGCAGGTGTTGCTGCGTGTCACGCGGCGCGATGGTGGTTACGAGCGCGAGATGCTAGGTCCGGTGTCGTTCGTGCCGCTGCAGAGCGGTCTCGTCAGCGACGCGGGAACAGCAGGGCGATGACGCGGCGTTCGTCTTGCACCAGCACGTTGTAGGTGCGACAGGCGGCACCGAGTTCCATCATCTCTAGGCCGATCCGCCGCTCGAGAAACCAACTGCGTTGCTGCGCGGGCAGGAAGAATTGGCCTCCGGCCCAGCCGATCAAGACGAGTTCCGGTGGTTCCGCGAAGAGTGTGACGAGGTGCTCTTCACGTAATTCGAGCGGACTTTGTACGGGTATGTTCCCATCGAGGAGCGTGGAGCCCACCATCACGGCTCGATCGAACCGCTGTTCACCGATGCATAGCGCCCCGTCCGCATAACTGCGGATGAGGTTGACGGCCCCAGTCGAAGTCACGGTCAGTCTCATGCTTCGATAACATACGCGATGTGCGTGAACTCGTGCTCATACTTCCCGGACTTTTTTCGAATATCGATGCCGTCAGTGCATTGGGCACCTGGCGTTTCACGACACCGCGCCTGCTCAAAGGCGGTTGGCGTTTCGCCTTCGCGCATGGCGTAGGGCGCGACGATGTTGCGCTCGCGAGTCCTGCAAGCGTCGTGGCGGCGCGCGAAGGGTTGCCAAGCGATGCTTGGCTTGCGACGCCGCTGCATTTGATCGCAGGCCTGACGACGCTGCATCTGCCGGCTGACGGTGTGTTGCGATTGTCCGCCGAGGAAGCGCGAGAACTGGCCGCGCAATTCGCAAGCACCTTCGGCAGCGATGGCCTCGCCTTACATCCGCTCGATGACGGCTCCTTGCTGCTATCGGGATTGAGTCCTTGCGCTGCCGAAACGGTCGATCCGGCGTTGCTGTCATCGCAGGGCTTGGCGGACGCGCAGCCCGCAGGCGAGGGCGCTGCCACGTTGCGCGCACTGATGACGGAAATCGACATGTGGTTGCACGATCTGCCGCTCAATCGTCGGCGCGAACAAGCGGGTCTGCCATCGATCCGATCGTTGTGGTTGTGGGGCGGTGGTGTGAGTGCAGCGGGTTTTCCGCTCGATCACCAACCCGTCGTCGATGTATCGGGATTGAGCGTGCACACGCAAGATCCTTGGGCGCGTGCCTGTTGTGGTTTGGCCGGCATCGACTGTCAGCCGCTCGATCTGAGCGCTGAATTCTTCACGCAAGTGGCAGCGGCGCTCCGCAGCGGCGAGCTCTCGAAGCTCACGCTGATCGCCACCGATCGAGCCGTGTCGGTGCGTCCGAGCGATCGTTGGCGCTGGTGGCGTCCGCGTCGCGATGCGCTCTCGGCGTTGACGGAGGCCGCGTGAAACTCACCGTCGTTCGTCGAGCGCCATCGAGCGCTGCGCTGCAGCGCCTCGCACATCTCCCCCCCGTACTCGCGCGTGCGTATGCCGCGCGCGGGATCGACGATCCCGCGCAGTTATCGACGGGTCTCGATCGACTGCTACCCGTGGGTACTCTCGAGGGCATCGAGTCGGCGGTTCAATTGCTGCTGCAGCATCGCGAGCGTCGCAGCCGCATCCTGGTGGTTGGCGACTTCGATGCCGACGGCGCGACGAGTTCGGCGCTGATCGTGCGCGCCTTGCGCGCCTGGGGTTATCCCGAGGTCGATTTCCTCGTACCGAATCGCTTCGAGTTCGGCTACGGACTGACACCCGAGATCGTCGCGATCGCCGCCGAGCGCGAGCCCGCTCTGATCATCACCGTGGATAACGGCATCTCGAGCATCGCCGGTGTGTCGTTGGCGCGCGAGCGTGGTATCGACGTGCTCGTGACCGACCACCATTTGGCGGGTCACGAATTGCCGATGGCCAATGTCATCGTCAATCCGAATTTGGCCGGGGCGACTTTCGGTTCGCGTTCCTTGGCTGGCGTCGGCGTCGCGTTCTATGTCATGGCCGCGCTCCATCGCGCCTTGGGTGACAGCGCGTTGCCATCGCCTGCCACATGGCTGGATTTGGTCGCACTCGGCACCGTCGCCGACATCGTCCCGCTCGATCAAAATAATCGCGTGTTGGTTGCACAGGGTCTGCAGCGGATCCGTGCTGGCCGCTGCACGCCGGGCGTTCGTGCGCTGCTCGAAACGGGTGGTAAGACTCTTGGCAGTATCATCGCGACGGACCTTGGCTTCGTCGCCGGGCCGCGCATCAATGCCGCCGGACGCCTCGATGATATGAGCATCGGGATTCGCTGTCTGCTCACGGATTCGGCGGCGGAGGCGACGCAGATCGCACAACGTCTCGATGAGCTGAATCGCGAGCGTCGAAGCATCGAAGGCGCCATGCAGGAGCAGGCCATGGCGGCAGTGCGTCGCCTCGGCGAACCGGGGCATGATCGTCGTGGTGTGTGCCTTTTTGATCCCGACTGGCATCAGGGAGTGGTGGGTCTTGTCGCCGGTCGCGTGAAAGAGCGTGTACGTCGTCCGGTGATCGCCTTTGCGCGCGCCGGCGATGGCAGTCTGCGCGGATCGGCCCGATCAGTTGCCGGCGTGCATGTGCGCGATGTGCTCGAGACCATCTCGACTCGAACGCCCGGTCTCATCGTGCGTTTCGGGGGCCATGCGATGGCCGCGGGCCTCACTCTCGATGAAGACAAACTCGATCAATTTGCGGCCGAGTTCGACCGCGAGGTC
>JACCDZ010007786.1_pt1 | contig 11840 bp, 21 predicted proteins | sample 7449551 | NCBI WGS metagenome assembly JACCDZ01 (sample SAMN15323452, study PRJNA562643) | freshwater metagenome | isolation source: river surface water | place: USA:Blue River Watershed | collected 2017-08-18
GAGAGGGAGATTGAGAGTAACTGAGGGAATTGTGCAGAGAGCTGGATTAGCATTGTATTTATGTCCTTGAATAAGTTCATTAATGTTGCCAATCATGTTGTTGTAACCAGTGCGCTTACCAGCCGGGACAGTGAATGCGGACCAGAAATCGAGGTGATAGTTATCAAAACGGGCCGCGACAAGGTCGTTGAATGTGATGGCACATTCACGGACAAGATTGTGCATTAGATTGCGCGTCCAGCGGATTGATCCATCAGCACCAGCGCTGTTACCGACAACAATCGTGACAGCTGGGATGGTTACACGAAGCCACGTGTTTACCAGATAGTCTCCCGCACGAGATATGGTAACTGACCATTCTTGTCCGAATTGGGGTTGACCAGAGGCACGTGAGAGAACAACTGGGACAATTGTAAACCAAGTTGACTTGCGTGTTTCACGAACGAAGTAGGCGATGGCATCGGGACCACCGTACAAATATTTTTCTTGTTCATCATATGTCGCGAGGTCAATAAAACCCGACGTAAGGTTGGAACTGCATATAGAGGACATGTTTTAATTTATTATACAAAGTATAATAAATTTTAAAAATTTTTTTCTCGTTATGTGCTGTTTAAATCGTTATATAGGTAATGTAATTTGTAAAAATGAATATACAAATTGCGATAAAATTGAAATTGATAATGGAAGCTTGGAAAACAATTATTATACAACGCAATGGAGAACGTATCGAATTTAATTATGACATTAGCACACTTGGTAATGTGCGTTCAAAAACGACAAATAATATTTTAAAACCAAACGTTAAAAATAATATCCCCATGATATCTTTACGTATAGGTCGGAAAAGTTATTGTTTATCAATACATCAACTTGTTGCACAAATGTTTTTAGAAAATCCAAATAATTATACAATGGTTAATCATATGAATCACAATAAACTTGATAATAGAGTGGAAAATTTACGGTGGGTTTCTACATCTGAAAATGCTAATCACGCACACGCAAAGAAAGAACGCAAGACAAATGCAAAAGCTATTCTTCAATATGATGAAAATGGAAATTTTATAAAAAAATTTGATTCTATTCGTCAAGCCGCAAATGAACTAGATATACCAGAAAAACAATTTAGTTCAAATTTAACTGGAAAAACAAAATTATTCCGAGGATTCAATTTTGAATATGAAACTCCTAAAATTGTATTGACTGAAAAAGATTTACTACAATTTGAACCGATAAAAGAACATCCAGATTATTTAATTTGTCGTGATGGACGTGTATATAGTACAAAATCGAAAAAAATTATGAAACCTATGGTTAAAAGCAACAATTATAGTCACTTGCAAATGGATGATAAAAATTTAAGTGTACATTTTCTCGTTGCAAATCAATTTATTCCCAATACAAATAATTGTCCAACTGTAAATCATAAAGATGGAGATAAATCAAATAATCATGTAGATAATCTAGAATGGATGACATATTCTGAACAAAATAAACATTCAGCTCAATTGTATAAACAAATGTAAATTTGTTAAAAATGAATATTTAAAACTCTAGTATGGTGATGTATAAAAATATGATTTGTAAATTTATCTTAACTCGTGGTAAAAATAAAGACAAAGAATGCGGTAAAAATAATTGTAAACGTCATGTTTTAACGACAGAAAAATTTCAAGATATTGTACAACCAATATCAATTGAAAAAAATTCAAATATTGGCAAATGTTTGCATAATATTGTATTTTTAGAATGCGATGAATGTAAAAATAATACAAAACTCGGACAATGTAACATTTGCAATATAAATGGAGATTTAGATAAAATTAAACAACATGTTACAACAAGTCATAAAATATTAATCATACCTCCAAATTATACTAGTTTTAAAAAAATTATTGCATTTCACATAGATAAAAAAATTAAATGTCCGAAAAATGACTGTACAAATGAATTGTGCAATATTCAAGAAAATCATATGCAAGTAATTAAACCGTTAAATGAGTGTATTCATCCATTTGATAGCAATTTATATTGTCGAATATGTATAAGTAAAAGAGGGAAAAAAAGTAAATATTGTAATTTATGTCAAGAATATATTACAAAACCTGGACCTACAAAACATATATGGACTCATATACCAAGAATAAAATGTGATATTTGTAAAAATACTAAACCACATACACATAAACTTATTTATCCCAAATGCAAATTATGTAATTTTGAATTTTCAACTCATTTGACAGATAAAATGATGTACACACACTTGGTTCAAAATCATAAACCTATTAAAAAATGTCAAGTGGGTTGTACTGGAACAGAATGTAATCATGTCGATGAATATGAATTATACAATTCTATAAACACACATAAATATATTAATTTAGTTAAAAAATACGATATTGACATAAATGACTTGTTGTATACAAAATTAAAATATCCTGAACAAGAAATTTTACGACGAATAGATACGATAATCAACAATCAAAAAGAAATACCCCATATATATACAATTCCAGATGATATATGGGGTATAATTAGTTCATATTTGTCTATAGAATCAAAATACAATATGCGATTTGTATCAAAAAGATTCAACAAAATTAGCAATGTATTTATGACTAAATTTGAAAAATTTCAATATTATTGTACATACAAAATATATCCTGAAAAATTATATATGTGTGCGTCACTTGCCAAATCTACATTTTGCTTAACTCAAAAAGATTTAAACGATTTACAATGTACACTAAAAACTAATCCTCATTATAGAAGTGCCGCTCCCATGAGAATGTATACTAAACAAGATTTAATTCGTATTACATTTCAAAAATACAAAACTGTTCAAATGTTGAAAGAAGTAGTTGCGGATAAAGAAAAAAAGAAGCAAATACGTACACAAATCAAAGCAAACATTATACAAGAAAGAACAATAGAATTAAGAACTGCACTTGCATCTCGTGGATTGCAATTACGAGATGACAGTCGGGTATGTAATGGATATATACAACATGGTCACGGACCTAATGGAGAAACATTAACCCAGGTAATAGAAATTATGATTGAAATGGAATGGTACTTTAGACATGAATACCAAAAGATATTTAATAATATAAAACACAACTATTATGGATGGTATGATATAACTGAAGTATCGCAAGAAGCAAAAGTATTTATTCTGAGAAAATATAAACATGAACATAAACCCATAGTCGATTTACCTACAAATGTGTTGATATTGTATAACCGAATTTAAATATATATTGTATCTTTAAATCATCGAGTTATTATAAAATAATAATTGCCCAATAATTATTATTTTAGATTAGTATGGTGGTGTTTTAACGGAAAATTTTATATCTATTGTTAAATAAATGTCATCATCTGTTAAAAAAGTCAAGAAACAAATGAATATTGCATTATACCTATCTTTATTATTATATATTATGCTTACGGTATATATTTTTAATGGTACTATTTTTCAAGCTTTAATCATATATATAGGTTCTGTTTTAATATTATACACTCTTGTAAATCATCGCATGAAAATCGAGCAATAAAAATATATGTTAAATAAATAATGAACGATAAACTAGTGTATTTATTCATTTCATTTGCAGCATTTTTAAATCTTTTAATCTTGATACGTGGTAAAGAATATACTAAATGTTATTGTAACCAAAAGAAAACACCGATAATATTAATTACAACGTTATTTCTATTTTATTTGCATTATTTTATACATTGTTTTGGTTTATATGGATTTTTATTCTCAAATAAATGGATTTTAGGTATCTACTTGCTTATACCACCAATTATTGTTCTTGGATGGACATACTGTAAAACAGAACATTTTAGAAGTGCATGTGTTTTAACAAATGTGACAGATAGTTTGTGTCAACTTCCAAAAGGAGAAACTATACATTTTGACGAAATTTATAGAACATTATGTGTACCAGATATAACTATTAAAGGTTATAAATCAAATGGTGCATATTTTATTTTGACTATTGTCGGTTATCTAATTGCAATATATAAACTATTTAAACATTGATGTATGTGCGTTTAACCCAATTTTTATCTAAATTAAACGCACGCGATGTTGTCGGAGAACGATTTTTATTAAGTACCGCAATTAAATTTAACTTATTCCATACTTTGTGGGCACCATATTTATTTACAGCCTTTTTCAATGCTTCTCGGCGGACTGTTAATTTGCCACGGGCAGAATATCCATATTTAGTTAATGAATAGCGTTTTAAATTTGATGTGTCAATTCGTTTCGGTGATTTACTACGTTTTACGACCATTATCTTTATTTAAATGTGTAAAAAATTAGATAAATGCTAACATTAAATAAATCGCGTCATAATATACCACCCATTGGAAAAATTGTCGAATTGTACAATTTAAATATTCCGGTCAGAGATATCGCAACACAAATTAAACTACCAGTAACAACTGTTAAATATTATATTAAAAATTATCCAATAATTTTTAAAACTTAATATTGTGTTATTTTACTATATTTTGATAATATTTTACCACATAATATCTTGTATTTTGGATTATTATATATACTTGCTATATATGAATAATCTCCATTTGTTTTAACTAACCAATACATGATGATTTGTTCAGCTTCTGTTTCACTTATTTTCCATGGACATTCAGATTCTAATACTTTGGTATAATCATCACCTAAACATTTAGACAATAAATATACACCTAATAGCGGTTTTAGGGATTTATACATATAATGGGATAATTTAACTTTGACTTTTAATCGTTTATTTGTAATCACAACGGTTTTTTCAGGTATAATTTTTTCTACTATTGATTTGATATCATCTTTTAATAATTGTTTTTCAAATGGGCCTTCATCTTTAATTATTCCATGTATATATGATTGTTTATAGTATACATATAATTTTGATATATCTGATAGTATACAAGGTCCATATAATTTACCAGATTTCATTGTAAAAACAGTTGGATCTTGTTGATTAACAATTAATTCACCTGCATTATCAAGATATAAACCATAAGGTATAATCATACTTTGATAACGTAAAAAATTTGCATATTCTAACTCCACACCAAGTTCAATATCTTTATATTTTCCATCTGTAAATTTAAAATTATTAAAAAGTGGTTCACTGTATAAACGTATTACCAACTTGCGTTGAGTGTCTATTAATTCGTTGTTTAAATTGATATATGATGAAATACCTTCAATATCTTTTGAACGCAATACACACTCACTTGAAAATAAACCTTGATTAAGATGCATCGTTTTAATTGGACCACACACACTAGATATAATCTCGTCGTTATTATCATTGCAACGTTTGACAATTTCCAATATTTTTCCATATGGAATTGTAATAGATGCGCATATTACACCTTCATCTTCTGTCAATTGACTATATATATTGTTTTTAACAACAGTTGATGTATGTGTAAACGAGTTTTTTAATTTTTCATACCGTAATCGTTCAATGATAATATCTTTATTTTCGATTTTTATTAATTCTAATGGAATATATGTTTCAGGTGGAAAAAAATAATTGAAATGTTTCTCCATTTATATATAATTTCAAACATTTAAAAATGAAATATGTGAAATTATATATACATTTATTATAACAATATGAACAGTACTACAGATTCTTTGCCAACATATGAACAAGTCATGTATGAAGATTCAAAGAAGCAATTAGAAGAAGATGACGACGAATTCGATTGTAAACATTCATTTTTAGCATTTCTTGGAATGGTTTTATTTTGTTTTTTTGTTTTCTGTTTTGTATTTTTCATTGCACCAAAATGAATTTGATTTTACATTTTATAGTAAATTATAAAATGATTCCTGTATATTCTTTAATCAAATCTCAAATTGAAAATGTAGATACTACAGTAGATTTGACTGAAGTTGAAAAACAAAATTTAGTACAAAAAATTATCAATATTGATAAATCTGGTTTAGAATTGATATATTGTATCATTCGTTCATATGACAATGATAAAGGTTCAGATAATACTTTACCTTTCAATGGTAAAATTCAAAAATCAGGAATTAGATTTGAATTAGATTCGTTTGATATTCAATTGAAATATATGTTGAAAAAATTTATTGAAATGCATAATGAAAGAAGTTAAGATTAATAGTCACCTTCGGCATAGTCACCTTCATCGTAATCACCTTCGGCATAGTCACCTTCAGCATAGTCACCTTCGGCATAGTCACCTTCATCGTAATCACCTTCGGCATAGTCACCTTCATCGTAATCACCTTCATCGTAGTCACCTTCGGCATAGTCACCTTCATCGTAGTCACCTTCATCGTAGTCACCTTCATCATAGTCACCTTCATCGTAGTCACCTTCGTCGTAATCACCTTCATCGTAATCACCATCGTCGTAGTCATCACCATCACCATCATCATCATAGTCACCATCATCATAGTCACCATCATCAAATCGTACTTTAGCTGGAGGATTTGTTGTAAGTTTTAATGGTGTTCCATTTTCGACATATGGGGAACACGGTTTCATTTTAAGAAGAACAAATACAAGTGTTAAAATTATAACGCCTCCTAAAATATACCACCACCATTCAGCAGGAAAAGTATGTTTAGTCATTCTATATTTATTTATAATAAAATAAAATGTTTAATTATTTGTACTATTTGTATAATGAAAAACAATGGGAAATATATATTGCAGTTTGTGTAATTATTATATTTTGTATATGGTTTTACAACAAAGTCCAAAATATAGAAGGTACATGGACACAAACATTTGATTGGAAAAAATGTCAATATACTGATAAATATGAATGTAAAGAAAATACTGAATCTATAGGTGAATTTACATGTCGAAAAGTATTGAATAATTATTTTAAAAAACCGTTTATAAAAGTTCGTAATATTTATAATCCAGTAACAAATCAATTTTTAGAATTGGATTGTTACAATGAAGAATTACAATTAGCAATTGAATATCAAGGAATTCAACATTATAAATATTGTCCACATTTTCATAAAAATCATGAAAGTTTTAGAAATCAACAATATAGAGATGAATTAAAAAGAATATATTGTAAAAATTTGGGTATAACACTTATTGAAGTTCCATATACAATTAAAAAAGATGAAATCGAAGGATATTTATATCAAAAACTTGTCGAATATGGATATATTTATCCGAAATATGCGTTTTCTAAACAATAACCGCATTTTGCACAAGCTGAAAAGGAATTGTATTGAATAAAATCTGGGGCAAAATCGAGTGGCCATCCACCCCCCATATTAGCTTGTCCCCAGTATGCACCATTATAACCACGATATCCGTGACCACCGCGTCCAAAACCGGTATTTCCAATTAAACCATTACAGCTGTTATTACCATTTCTATTCATTGGAATATACATTCCAAAATCTTGACAATCACTCATTTATTATTAAAATAATATTAATTTAAAGGATTTTTACGGAGCTGGTACATTTGAATAACATAAAAGTTCGCCATCCTCAGTTTGATAACAAATATTGCCATCATCTTCATTACCATTAATGGTAACATAATCTACACCATATGTGTAGTATGGGTAACTCCATGCCCAACCACCATATCCCCCTCCTCCATACCTACCCCAGTTATAACCTCGACGTCCAAATCCTCCGTAACCACGTCCTCCAAAATTATAACTAGGACTAAAACCACCTCCTGGACCTCGACCACCTCTACCTCCAAACCCTCTACCACCACCGTGGCCACCGCCACCGCCACCTCTGAAATATTCTATTGTCATTTATTATAAAATTTTTTTTAATATATAATAAATGTATGTACAACAAAAACGTTTACCAGAATATACTCAAGATATCATTCGTTTTGTAAATGGTGTACCCGCTCGTATTCCTACTATCGATAATATTGGTATCAACCGTTTCGCTTCCATAGCTCGTAGCGATGATGTAGGTGCTTGTAATAGTTCACATTATCCGATTGAAAATGACCCACGTTTAATGAACTTGGAAGAATATCAAGAATATGTTAAACATCCACAACCAATTGGATTAAATGCTCAATTATATGGATTATAAATAAATTGTTATATTATAAATGAATAATATAACAATTTTAGCATATTTTATCTTTGTTTTATCAATTTTCATACCATTATATGTATATAAAAGTATGGGTATAAACCCAGCTGTTCAAAATCAATTTGAAATGCCTCAAAAAATATTTGAAGGTATTTGGTCATTAATGTATATTTTAACAGGTATTTCTATTGCATTAATTATAACGTCAAAAAATACAAGTTTACTTTATTGGATAACATTATTTACAATCATAGCAACATGTTTAACCAATTACAGTGTATTAATCAATACAAAAAATTTCTCAAAGTGTAAATACATGTTGTTAACAAATGTATTATTATTATCTTTACAAGTTTTTGCGAGTTATTACATAAATCCAATTTCTGGAATTATATTGGCACCAGTGTTGATGTGGTATATTTACGTATTAATTCAATTTAAAGATTTTAGAGTGTAAATCAAATGATTATATCATCATTTGATTTAGGAACAAAAAATTTTGCGTTTCTAATAGCATATATAAACGATAATAAGGAAATTAAAATTTTAGAATGGGAAAATATTGATGTAAGTGATGATAAATGGTTTAATGTATTACAAAATGTCAATAATGTATTATATGAATATTCAACATTATTAAGTATTTGTGATGTGTGTCTTGTTGAAAAACAAATGACTAGATTAAATATGAAGGCAAGTAAATTGAGTTATCATGTCATGTCATTTTTTAATATTATATGGCCACATGTAAAAGTGATTGAATATTCTGCAGCTCATAAAACACATACATTTACACATAAAAAAATGATAAAAAAGGAACGTAAAATGTATTGTATAAACAAGACAATAGATACATTATTATTTAAAAAAGATTATGATAATTTGGCAGAATTATTGTGTAATAAAAAAATGGATGACAAATGTGATACATATCAAATGGTAGATTCGTATCTACAAAAATATGTAAATTTTTCTTAAAGCATTTGGAATTTGAACATTATATACATGTTCCAATTCCTCATTGGTGTGTTTTTCTAAATATAATTCAATAGCTATATTTAATCGTTCAATTTCATATTTAAATGATTCTATAATTTGATTCGAATAATTTTCATTTGATGTAATATAATTATTAAAATTGTGCAATAATTGTACAATTTGTTTTTTAACAAGTTTACTTGTCATTTATTTAAAAAATGAATTTTCATAACGAGTAAACTCGTTAATATTAAAATATGAAATTTTCTCAAATAACATTTTGGACTTTAGATAGTAAACAAACTTCATCGTATTTTATAACACGATTTGGTTTCAATGTTGTAGATTACAGTGGTCTTGAAACTGGGGATGAAAATATATCAACTTTTATTTGTCGTTCAGGAAAAATTGATTTTGTATTTCAATCTCCATTGACCCGAGGTGCTCCTAAAGAAATGTTTGATTTTTTATCAAAACATGGTGATGGAGTTCGAGACATTGCATTTCAAGTAAATGATTGTCGTTATATATTCAATTCAGCTATCGAAAGAGGTGCGACAAGTATTTCAGAACCTTGTGAATATAAAGATGGAACAATACGTGGAACAATTCAAACTCATTCTGATATTACTCATACATTTATTCAAGGAAATGTTTCTAATAATTATTCAGTTAATTACGACTATATCAATTGTATATTACCTCCAGCACATTTAAATGAAATTGACCATATTGTAACCAATACAAATGATATGGAAACCACTGTACAGTGGTATGAACGAATTTTAAAATTTAAACGGTTTTGGTCTGTAGATGAAACACAAATTCATACTCAATATAGTGCATTACGTTCTGTTGTTGTGACAGATGATAATGAAAATATCAAAATGCCAATTAATGAACCAGCTCAAGGATTACGTAAATCTCAAATTCAAGAATATCTTGAATATAATCAAGGTGATGGGGTTCAACACATTGCTTTATCAACAAATAATATAATTGAATCGGTAAAAAATTTGAAACAACGAGGTGTTGAATTTTTAGAAATTCCAAATAAATATTATGATAATTTAAAGAGTAGATTAACATTGTCGAAAAAAATTATCAATGAAGATTTACAAATGTTGAAAAAATATAAAATTCTTGTAGATTTTGATGAAAACGGTTATTTACTCCAAATTTTTACCAAACCAATCATGAGTAAACCAACATTATTTTTAGAGATTATTGAACGTCACAATTTTGATGGTTTTGGTGCAGGTAATTTTAAAAGTTTATTTGAATGTATTGAATTAGAACAAGAAAAACGACATAATTTATAAATTATTATTTGATTTATAAATTAAATGGAAGAACGTGGTATAGCAATATTAAATCCTCAAATAGCTGATAAAAAATTAAATATCGAAAAGAAAATTGTATTTGATATTTTTTTCGACAAAATGATTGATAAAAATGATAAACTCAAGGCCGAAAGTGTAATTGTGAATACTATTAAATCAAAACTGGTTCCATTTCTACCAGTTCCTTTAGAATATGGTTTACAAAAAGAAATTGTTGATAAAATAACTGCTTTTGATGTATCAATGTATAGCACTGATCCTCGCACAGCTCTTGATGCTAAAGATATTAATAAATATCAATATGGTATAATTGCATATTGTATTGTAAGAAATATAAATTCTCAAATACTTGATATAGATAATTCAAATTATATCAAAGGTGTAGCAAAAGATATTTATAAAAAAGAATATTTCGGTTCATTACATTCAATTATATTTATTAATCTATACGATTTGTTATCAGAATATGGGCAATATATTGTATTGCACGAAACTGGACATGTATTATCACTTGAACACGAATGGGTTAATCCAAACAAAACTTGGGATATAGACCAACCACCCGATGTAAAGGCAATGTATGATTCATTTGTTAAAAAATCACGATATAGTTCACAGGCGGATATTGCTTCTGTAATGATGTATATTGTTCGTGACCAAATGGCATTTACAAGTGATAAATATCCAATAGGATTTAGTAATGATATTTATAAAAATGATGTCGTAAAATATAGCATAGGTGATTTAGAAATCTTACGACAAATATTTGTTGATGTTGCTACACAGCCTCGTGCACTTAAATACAATAAACAAGTAGGTTCTGTGTTCAATGATATGAATATACCGATTATACCTGGTCACTTTTGTGACACAGAACATATAATTCGACGTGCTGAAACATGTAATGATACCACTATTCAAGGAACTTATCAATTTGAAGTTAAAGATGATAAAAAAATTGGATGTAAATATTCCAACTATATTTTTCCAAATTTGTGCGTAAACAACAAAGGTTTTCTAGGATGTGTTGATATAGATACACAAAAAAATATAGATTGTCCTCAAGAAGCACCTGTAGCTAAAAGTATATATCAAAGTCAACAATATTCATTAATTTTAACATTATTGATAATAACGATTCTTGTATTATATTTATATTTTTATATAAATTAAATGGATGGTTTATGTAAATATAAAAATATATTTGGTGCTCCAAATACTGGAGTACATTCATATAGAATATTTAATATAGCAATTGTAGATGCATTAGCTGTATTTATAATTGCAATTGTAATAACAATGATATGGTATCGGTGCAGGTGTAGCGTCTGAAGACATATACAGTCTTCAAATGCCTATTCATGTATTGTAATTATTGAACCAATACACTTTGGTATTTAACTACC
>JACCDZ010898526.1_pt1 | contig 11840 bp, 12 predicted proteins | sample 7449551 | NCBI WGS metagenome assembly JACCDZ01 (sample SAMN15323452, study PRJNA562643) | freshwater metagenome | isolation source: river surface water | place: USA:Blue River Watershed | collected 2017-08-18
CTGCACCTTCCGTTACCGCTACAAGGCGAAACTGGCTGAGTAGCCACCTTGCATCAGGCGGTGAGTCGGTCTGTGTGCGTAACGTGATTAGGATTTGAGCCGCGCACAAACATTGCTGTTTGAACGCGACAGCACTCCACACCTTGAGTCAACAAAAGCGCAGACCTGACGTGGTCAACGACCGTGATAACTGCGCGCAGTCTCCCAAGCAACGGTTTGAAGGTGTCGCGCGACATCCGCTGGCAGTCCAGCGGTGTATTTGCTTCCAACGGGATTCACATTCCAGACCGAGGCCACCAACGTGGCAGCGGTGAGATAACTGCCGGCCAAGCTTGGGTGGCGCTTGTCAGGCACATACAGGTTGATGTCTGGTCGTTTGGCGATGGATTCGGCAAAGGCCAGACCGGCGGGAATGACATGAGCACTGTTCTGGCGACCTGCTTCTGTGTACGCATCCGCCAGTCCCTTGGTCATTTCTGGTTTGTCTGCGTATGCCCAGGTCATCAAGAACATAGGCTCCACACCTTTGGATCGCGCAGTGACCGAATGCCGTTTGGCGTACTCAAAAAACACTTTTGATAATGTGGGGTGAACAGGACACTGGCTGCAATCCATCAACAGCACCGAGTCATACTGACGACCCGGGGGATTGAAGCGGACCTCGTTATCACCCACAAATGAATAGCGGCCCAACCCATCTGGACGCAGATAAGACTCAAGATCGTGCCAGTCGATACCCGAGCCACTGATCGTCAGGGATGTCGAGCGGTGTTGCGCAGCCTGAGCATTGTCGGAGCCGCGGGCCATCTGGCTAACCATCCCGTGCAGGCTGTTGTTGTAGTACATGAAGCTGTTTCCCACGTACAGCACAGACCGAGGTGGGTTCGTTGAAGCTGCTTTGACCAATGTCAATGAAGGAGGACCCCCTGCCGACGGTATGGTTCCTGTCCCAGCGCATGCCAGCAGAAAAAAGGGCGCAAGCAGCATGGTGAAACATCTCGAAAGACTGCGGATCATGAGCATCTCCTGAAAAAAAATGCACTCTTGAAAATCTCGTTTTTTGATAATCGCACAAAACCGACCCTTGGGTGTAGGTTTTTAATCCGAAGCAAACCACGTCCGCTTTATCGAATGTTTGGGCGACGCTGAGATGCTTTGAGAATCAACACAGCAGGACAAATCTCGTGACGCAATGCCATTGGGATGGATTCATCCATCGATGGTTCCTCCCAGGCTTGAGAAATTTAGGTTCAAACGGTATTCAACAAACTTGGCCTTCCCGAGCGATCTTTGAATAATCGTCAAGCCTGATTTGGCCGCCTGACCGCATCGTTTGGCCAGTTGCGGCGGTCGGATTGCGGATTCTCTTAAACTCCTACAGACCATCCCGGCTGGGATGTTCCTGCGGTGCGGCGTTTCAAGTCGCTTGATGTCCCGCCATGAATTTGTCGACCAGATCGCGAGCGTATCAATGAGCACACAACACAAAATCGTCATCGTGGGTGGCGGCGCAGGCGGTCTTGAACTCGCCACCCGACTGGGACGAAGCCATGGCCGACGCAAGCGGGCGCTCATCACGCTGGTGGATAAAAACCGCACCCATATTTGGAAACCCAAGTTGCATGAAATCGCTTCGGGCAGCATGGACTTGGGTGACCATGAAGTGGATTACATGGCGCAGGCTCATTGGAACCACTTCACCTTTCGAATTGGAGAACTCAAGGGACTTGACCGCGCCAACAAAACCATCGAGCTCGCTCCCTATGTTGACGAAGATGGCCGTGCTGTGACGTCCACTCAGTACATCCACTACGACACGCTGGTGGTTTGCATCGGGAGTTTGAGCAATGATTTCGGCACCCAGGGCGTCAAAGAGCATGCGTTGAAGTTGGAAACACAGCATGACGCGAAGTCGTTTCACTCCAGGATGGTCAATGCCTGTATCCGTGCGCACAACCAGGCCGAGGTCATTCACAAACGACAACTGCATGTGGCCATCATCGGCGCAGGCGCCACGGGGGTGGAGTTGGCTGCGGAGTTGCACCGAACCACGCGCGAGGTGGTGGCTTTCGGTTTGGACCGCATTGATGTGGAAAAGGACATCAAAGTCAGCTTGATTGAGGCGGCCGACCGCATTTTGCCGGCCTTGCAACCCCGCTTGTCCCAAGCCACGGAACAGCTGCTGTCCCGCCTGGGCGTTCAAGTACTCACCAACTCCAAGGTGATGGAAGTCTCGTCCACGGGCATTCGCCTGGCGGATGGCCGCGAGATTGAATCCGAACTGGTGGTGTGGGCCGCAGGCGTGAAAGCGCCCGATTTCTTGAAAGACTTCAGCGGCCTGGAGACCAACCGCATCAACCAGTTGGTGGTGCATGACACGCTTCAAACCACGCGCGATCCGGATATTTTTGCTTTGGGTGATTGCGCAGCGTGCCCCTGTTCGGATGCCGATGGCGGCCGCGCGGGCATCGTGCCGCCGCGCGCGCAGGCTGCGCACCAGCAGGCCACGCACATGTGGGTTCAAATCCAACGACGCTTGGCTCAACAGCCGCTCAAGCCTTACCGCTACCGAGATTTTGGTTCACTGGTGTCCTTGGGGAAATTCAGCACAGTGGGCAACATGATGGGGGGCTTGATCGGCAAGAGTCTGATGATCGAGGGATCTTTTGCCAAGCTCATGTACCTGTCTTTGTACAAACTGCACGAACTCGCCATTCACGGCATCCTCAAAACCACGCTCTTCACGCTGTCGCGAATGATCACCAAACAAACCAACCCAACCGTGAAGCTGCATTGAGCCTGCGGTTGGCTGAATACTTGCAGATGCGGGTGAGAAAAAAGACAGCGCCTCAGCTGTCTGTTGAGGGTTGGTCAAACTCAGCGCTTTCGCCGGTCGCTGTCATCCTGCAGTTCAAGTCAATCCGTGTCATGAACCGTGTAGGAGAAGATGAATCCCAATGGGTTTAGGCTTGATCAAGCTAGATGCAAGTTCCGTTCGCGCGAAGCTGCTTCATGCGCTCCAATAAAAAAGAGCCATTGGCATAAGACCTGATTTTTGCATTGGCCAAAAATGGATTTCGCAAACCCGCTTGATCAATTCGGGCTATCACCCTCAATGTTTGCTCTGCAACCAGTTTGCCATTGGTGCAGATGGATTTTTTGTTTTGCTCGGTGACTGGGGCAAGACACGGTTTGAGATAAAAGTCCAGCTTGTTGTCCAAGCTCGAGAGTTCACTGTTTTGACTGATATGGTTGACAGGAGTTGTTTGCAATGAATCCGGCAATTGAGTGCAATTTTCGGCGGCCAAGACAGGAAAGGAGACCGCCATGCTGGCAGCGAGCACAAGAGTTACGGCACTGACTCTCATTTTTAGTTCCTGTTTGCAAGTGATATCGATGTTATCACTGGATCAATTCAAACCCAGCCCTGACGCCAAACGCCATCGTTTTGCAGCTCACGCCAGTGAATGACTTGGGTGGCTTTTGAGAAGACCGATTCGATTTCCACCAATTCAATCGGGTCGGTCGGCAGCTCAGGTTGAATCACCCGACTGACCAAAAAGTGCTTTTGTTTGGCCACGGGTTTCACCGCCGTCCATTTGCTGAGCAGCAGTTTTTTCGGGTTCAGGGGGTTCATGCGTGGGGGCCCTCAGCGGCTTTTTGACAGTTCACGCGCCACCGCTTCAGCCAAGTCAATCACCGCCATGGCGTAGTAGCTGGACCAGTTGTAGCGGGTGATGGCATAGAAGTTTTCTGTACCGGCCACGTAGCTGGGTGCATCGGTGCCATTGCGCAATTCGATCAAGGCCAAGGGGCCTGTGTGTTGCAGGGCAGCACCAGATAAGCTGGCGCCTTTGCTGACAAAGTTGGACACGCTGAAGGTGGGCAAGATGTCGGGGGCCAGCAGCGCATCCATGTCGGTTTGGCCAGGGGTGAGGGTGACCGGGTAATGCGTGGGCATGCCAGGGCGCCAGTCAAAGGCCTTGAAGTAATTGGCTACTGACCCGATCGCATCCGTGGGACTGCCAAACAGGTCGATCCGGCCATCACCGTCGAAGTCGACAGCGAATTTGGCCCAGCTCGATGGCATGAATTGCGGCAGGCCCATGGCGCCGGCATAGCTGCCACGGATGGTCAGGGGATCTGCACCACTGCGTGAGGTGAGCACCAAAAATTGTTCCAATTCGCCTTTGAAAAAGGTTTCCCTGGCGGCGGCACGCGGGTGAGCGGTCGGGAAGTGAAAGGCCAAAGTGGTCAGGGCGTCCATCACCCTGAAGTTGCCTGTGTACTGGCCGTAAAAGGTTTCCACACCGATGATGGCCACCACCACGGATGCAGGCACACCGAACTCGCGCTCTGCGCGTTCCAAGGCATTTTTGTGGGTTTGCCAAAAACGCAGGCCGGTCTGGATGCGTTGGGGTTCAATAAAGCGGGCACGGTAAGCCGCCCAATTTTTGGCCGCCGGGCTGCTGGGCGGCAAGACCAGTTTTTCGACGGAGGGCAGCCGCCGAGCCAGGCCGAGCTGTGTCTGCACCCATTGGGGATCGAGGTTCAAGCGTTCAGCCGCCTCTAAGGCCCATGCCATGGCCACCGGCGATTCGCTGAAAAAAGGACCGGGTGCAGTTTTGGCCGATGGGCCAGTGCGGGTCGCGTGGCTTTTGGGTGTTGGGGTCTTTTTTTGCCTGGCCGACTGGGACGCTGGAGAGGTTTTTTTGCCAGTTGCAGTGGTTGATTTTTTGGGGGGGGTGCCTTGGCTTTTGGGCTGGGCTTGGGGGCGGTTTCCGGGAGATGCGCTGGATGGAGTCTGAGCCACTGTGCTCATGGGGCTGGCTGCAGCCAAAAGCAGGGCCAAGGTCAAGGCGACCCAGGGGTTGGAAAAACGACCTGGTTTTCGGGGGATGGGAAGTTGTTGCATGGGTCACCAGTTTAATCGCCACACACGGTGCAAAGGGGGGCATCCAACGCACAGCGAGTCATGCGGTGGACGATGGAGGTGTTCGGTGGTCATGGGCGGCGTGATAAGCTGGAAACCACAAAAACAAAGCCATTCATCCAAACCATCAGCCTGGGGCTGAGGTCAATCGGGAAGACAACACCATGGGCTCGACAGGTTATTTCACCCATCCAGTTTGCTGGAAGCATGAGATGGGCGCTGGGCACCCGGAGTGTCCTGAGCGCTTGAGCGCCATCGAAGACCGATTGCTGATCAGTGGTGTGGACATGGCTTTGCAAAGGCGCGAGGCCAGTCCCGCTTCCCTGGCCGACATCGAGTTGGCCCACGGACGCATGCATGTGGCGGCTTTGCGCGGCTTGGGTGACATGCTGCGCGAAGACATGGCCGCTGGAGGCCCCACGCACACGAGCTTGGACCCGGACACGATGATCAACATCCATACTTGGGATGCTGCCCTGGTCTCCGCAGGCGCCGCCATCGACGCCACGGACGCGGTGCTGGCGGGCGAGTTGGAGAATGCTTTTTGTGCGGTGCGTCCGCCAGGCCACCACGCTTGCCGTGACAAAGCCATGGGTTTTTGCTTCTTCAACAACGTGGCCATCGCCGCCAAATATGCCCTGGAGCGCCATGGCCTCCAACGCGTGGCGATCGTTGACTTCGATGTGCACCACGGCAATGGCACCGAAGACATTGTGGCTGGGGACGAGCGAATTTTGATGGTGAGTTTTTTCCAGCATCCTTTTTACCCGGAAGGGGGCTCGACATCGAAGGCGGCCAATCTGGTGAATCTGCCGGTGCCCGCTTACACACGGGGCATGGACATCCGAGAGTTGGTGGACATGATGTGGTTGCCACGGCTGGAAGCGCACCGGCCCGAGTTGATTTTCATCAGCGCGGGTTTTGATGCCCACCGCGAAGACGATATGGCTCAGATGGGCTTGGTGGAACAGGATTACGCCTGGATCACCCAGCGCATCAAGGACGTGGCGCTGCGCCATGCCCAAGGCCGCATTGTCAGTTGCCTGGAGGGCGGCTACAACCTGAGCGCGCTGGGGCGCAGCGTGGAAGCGCATTTGCGCGTGCTGGCCGACGTCTGAAAAGCCAGGGGCGGGTCAGTCCCAAGGCGTTCAAGCCCCTGAGTTTGGGCACAATGGCAGCCATGACCGATGCCAACCGACCCCAGTCCGACGATTTGCTGTTGCACGAGCGCGATGCGCGGGGTGTGCACCGGCTGACCCTGAACAACCCTGCCAGTTTCAACACCTTGAGCGAGGCGATGCTCGATGCCCTGCAACGGGCACTCGCGGCCATTGCACAAGACGATCAGGCCCGTGTGGTGGTGTTGGGGGCGGCGGGCAAAGCCTTTTGCGCCGGCCATAACCTCAAGGAAATGCGCGCTCAGCCGGACTTGGCCTATTACCAAAAGCTGTTTGCCCAGTGCAGCCACATGATGCTGGCGATCCAAAACCTCCCCGTGCCGGTGATTGCCCGCGTGCAGGGTCTGGCCACGGCGGCCGGCTGCCAACTGGTGGCACAGTGTGATCTGGCGGTGACAGCCGACAGCGCCACCTTCGGCGTCAACGGCATCGATGTGGGTCTGTTTTGTGCCACGCCCAGCGTGCCGCTGGTGCGCAATATGCAGGCCAAGCAGGCCATGGAAATGCTGCTGACGGGCGGCTTCATTTCGGCCCAAGAGGCGCAAAGCCGGGGGCTGGTCAACCGGGTTTGTGCATGGGACGCGCTGGACGCGCAAGTGGAGGAACTGGTCAGCGCCATTGTGGCCAAGCCCCGCGAAGCGGTACGCCTGGGCAAAGCCTTGTTTTACAAGCAGCGTGAGATGGGCATAGCGGCCGCTTACCAATTGGCGGGCCAGACCATGGCCTGCAACATGGTGCACGACGTCGCGCAAGAGGGTGTGCAGGCCTTCATTGAGAAAAGGACACCGTCATGGCGGGCATGAATGCGCAGGCCGTGGTGGACCCGTTGCTCTTGATGGGTTCATTGGCGCGGCCGGAGTCGATGCTCGCCCTGGCCGCTTTTGTGGCCTGTCTGGCCTTGGCCTGGGGCACGGCCTGGGGGGTGCGCCGTTTGTCGGGCGGGAGTGATCTGGCCATTTTGTTGGGCCGCAAACTGTATGACGGTGTCCTTTTCCCAGCGGTATTGCTGGGCCTGGTGTTTGTGGCCCGCACGGTCTTGACGCAAAACCAGCCGCTCGTGCTGTTTGAGATTTTGTTGCCCGTTTGTATCTCGCTGTTGGTCATTCGGCTGGGGGTCAAGGTTTTGCAAGTGGCCTTTGCACAAGCGCCTTTTGTGCGGGTGCTGGAGCGCACGATTTCTTGGCTGGCCTGGGGCACGGTGGTGCTGTGGGTCACGGGCGTATTGCCTTTGCTGCTCCACGAGCTGGACCAAATTCGCTGGAAAGTGGGCGGTTCCATGCTTTCGGTGCGCACCTTGATCGAAGGCGCATTGACGGCAGGGGCGGTACTGATTGTGGCGCTGTGGGTGTCTGCTGCCATCGAGTCGCGCCTGCTCAAATCGGCCACGGGCGGCGATTTGTCGCTGCGCAAGGTGATCAGCAACACGGTGCGCGCCTTGCTGATGTTTGTCGGCCTGTTGCTGGCGCTGTCGTCGGTGGGCATTGACCTGACGGCTTTGTCGGTCCTGGGCGGCGCAGTGGGCGTGGGCATTGGTTTTGGCTTGCAAAAGCTGGCCTCCAACTACGTCAGTGGTTTTGTGATCCTGGCCGAACGCAGTTTGCGCATCGGCGACATGGTGTTGGTGGATGGTTTTGAAGGGCGCATTGTGGACATCAAGGCCCGATACACCGTGATCCGTGCGCTCAATGGCCGTGAATCCATCGTGCCCAACGAATTTTTGATCATCAACCGGGTCGAGAACTTCACCTTGCTGGACACCAAAATGGCCCAAACCACCCTGGTTTCGGTGGCCTATGACAGCGATGTGGCGCTGGTGCAGCGTTTGCTGATCGAGGCTTGTACAAGCCAAGAGCGGGTGTTGAAGGACCCCGCGCCGAACGCATTCTTGAGTAAATTCGGAGCCGACGGGCTGGAGTTCACAGTGAGCTATTGGATTGGCGACCCGGAAAACGGCCAATTGGCTTTGCGCTCGACCATCAACATGTTGATCTTGGCTGCGCTGCGAGAGCACAGGATTGAGATCCCCCACTCGCAGCGCGTGATGCAGATGCTCAGTCCATCATCGAAGGCAACCACAGGCTGATCTCAGGAAAGGCCAGCAAGATGCCCAATGTGAGGATCAGGACCAGCACCAGCGGCCAGACGCCTTTGAAGATGTTGGCCAAGCCCACTTGCGGTAGCAAGGTGTTGATCACAAACAGGTTCATGCCGACGGGGGGCGAGATCAGGCCAATCTGAATCACCATGACAATGAGCACCCCAAACCAGACGGGGTCAAAGCCCAACTGCACCACGATGGGGAAAAACAAGGGGATGGTGAGCAAGACCATGGTCAGCTCTTCCATCACGGTGCCCAGCAGCACGTAAATGAACATCATGGACGCCACGATCATGATGGGCGACATGCCCAATCCCGTGATCCAGTCCTTGAGTTCAAAAGGCAGGCTGGTGTAGTTGACGAAGTTGGCAAAAATTGTGGCCGCGATCAGCAAAGTGAACAGCATCGCGGTGGTGCGCGCCGATTCGATCAGCACTTGCAACAGCACTTTCCAGCTCAGGGCCTTGCGAGCCAAGGCAAACAAGAAAGCCCCCATGGCCCCCATGCCCGCGCCTTCGGTGGCGGTGAAGAAACCGCCATAAATGCCACCCAACACCAGAACCACCAGGAGCAACACGCCCCAGATGCCGCGCACGGCGCGCAGGCGTTCAGACCAGCTGAATTTTTCGCCAGCCGGGGCATGCTCAGGGTTTTGCCAGGTCATCAGCACCACGGCCAGCATCAGCAAAGCGGCGGTCAAGATGCCGGGCAAGACGCCTGCAGCAAAGAGTTTGCCAATGTGGGTTTCGGTGATGATGCCGTAGATGACCAAAATGGTGGAAGGCGGAATCATGATGCCCAAGGTGCCGCCAGCAGCGATCACACCGGTCGACATGGCATCGCTGTAGCCCATTTTTTTCATGGACGGGTAAGCCACCTTGCTCATGGTGGCAGCCGTGGCAATCGACGAGCCGCAAATGGCACCAAACCCCGCACAAGCGGCGATGGTGGCGTGGGCCAGTCCACCCTTGCGGTGTCCGATGAAGGTGTAGGCCGCATGGAAAAGTTCGTGTGCCAGACCGGCACGGGCCACAAAATTGCCCATCAAAATGAACAAGGGGATGACCGAGAGGGTGTAGGCGAAACCGGTCTCGTGCACCACTTGGGCGGCACTGGCCATGGCGGGCATCCAGCCGCGCGTCAGACCAATCCCGACAAAACCCACCAAGCCCATGGAAAAGGCCAAAGGCATGCGCAACAAGGCCAACACAAAAATGGCCAGAAATCCAAGCAGGGCTTCGGTCACAGGGTGCCTCCTTCGGATGTGGGGTTTTCTTTGGCGCTGAAGGCTTTGACCATGTGCACCAGACCCGTCAGGCCGCACAGGACCCCCATGCCCTGGATGAATGGGGCTTTGGGGATTTTCAATTGGGCGGTGGTTTCACCCGTGGTGGCAATGTCTGCGCCTGTTTTCCACATCAAGTAAGCCAGACCGAACAGCAAGGCAGCGCAGGCCAGGTGGATCAGCCCTTGCTGAAACTTTTGAATCCAGCGTGGCAGCAAGGCATCCAAAGAGTCGAACACCACATGCTCTCCCTTGAGAGAGACCAGCGGCAGAGCACCAAAAATGACAATGACCATCAGCAATTCGGTCAGCTCCAGTGAGCCGGGAATCGAGTTCGACCAGATTTTGCGACCACTCACATCCAAAAAGGTGAGCACCATGATGCCCAGCAAAGCCATCCCCGAGAGGGTGCCGCACACGATTTCAAAGATTTTTTTCACAGTCATTTCCATGCAAAAAACGGTACCTGCAGCAAGGCAGGTACCGTTGTGGAGACACGCCTTCAGCGCTTGGCTGAAGGATCAGCATCTTAGTTTTGTTTTTGCAGTTTGGTGACTTCGGCCCGGAATTCGGACAGGATGCGTCCAGGATCTTTCACGCCTTTGGCTTTGGCCGCTTGCACCCAGTCACGCTCGAGTTTGCTGATTCGGATGGTCACACCGCTGATGAAGGCCGCATCTGCTTTGACGATTTTCACGCCATTTTTCTGCATATTGCCCAGAGCGATGTCGTCCACCCGATCCCAGGATTTGCCGAAGCGGCTGGCCACCGCATCACCCGACAACTCGTCCACGGCTTTTTTGTCTTCGGCCGACAGGCTGTTGTACTTGGCCGGGTTCATCATGAACACGAAACTGGTGTTGTACAGACCACCAGGGAATGTGGTGGCGTGCTTGATGACTTTGTCGATCTTGAAAGAGTCAGTGGATTCGGCCGGGAAAAGGGTGCCGTCCATCACCCCAGTGGACAAGAGTTCATAAGACTCGGGTGCCGGTTTGAGGGTGACGTTCATGTCGAGGTTTTTAGCGATCTCGTTGACCATGCCGCCACCCACGCGGAATTTCATGCCCGCCAGGTCTTCCACACGTGTGATGGGTCTTTTGGTGTTGAACACAATGCCGGGGCCGTGTGTGAAGTAGCCCAACACTTTCACGCCCTGGTGTTCAGCGGCAAATTCAGGGTACTTGCTGGCGATGCGGTTGAAGGCCACGGACAATGGCTCAGCGCGGTCACCCATGAAAGGAAACTCCGCCATTTGGGTCAGCACAAAGCGGCCAGGCGTGTAGCCGTGGACGGTGAAGGAGACATCGGCCAGACCATTGCGGATGGCGTCATAGGTGCCCACAGGCGGCGTCACTGCACGGGGCAGGATGTTGCAGCGCACCCGGTTCGATGTTCGGGCGGTCAGCGCGTCACACCATTCTTTTTGGGCCACAGACAGGCCGTGCGTTGGAGGAACCCAGCTCGAGACGGTCAAAACCGTTTGTGCCTGGGCCACACCGCTCAGGCTTGTCAGGGCGATTGCTGCAAGGGAAATCAGGGTTTTCTTCATCGGAGTTCTCCATTGAATTGGTTACAAAACATAATTTAATCCTGAACGGATCAGAACTGAACCCATGTTAACCCTGAGTAGCCGACCGTTTGGTCGGTGAATTCCCGGGGGTAGCATGAAACTAAATTGTTTTTTGTAGACTTAAAATGCGAACGACCGTGCTTTTTTGCGGATAATGGGCGACTGTTCAACGCGTTTTGATGCACAATTGACGTTTACGTCAACGTTAATCGTTTTCCTGAGGCCTCATCTCAGATGTCTGTGGTTTTGATCTTTCAATGGAGTTGATTTCATGAAAATTTTGGTTCCAGTCAAGCGGGTGGTGGACTACAACGTGAAGGTGCGCGTCAAGTCCGACGGCTCCGGTGTGGACATTGCCAATGTCAAGATGAGCATGAACCCCTTTGACGAGATCGCCGTCGAAGAGGCTGTTCGCCTGAAAGAAAAAGGTCTGGCCACCGAGGTCGTTGCCGTATCTTGTGGCGTGGCCCAGTGCCAGGAAACCCTGCGTACCGCCATGGCCATTGGTGCCGACCGCGGCATTTTGGTCGAGACCCCGGCTGATCTGGACCTGCAGCCCTTGGCCGTGGCCAAGCTGCTCAAGGCCCTGGTTGACAAAGAACAACCCGGCCTGATCATCCTGGGCAAGCAAGCGATTGACGACGACTGCAACCAAACCGGCCAGATGTTGGCCGCATTGGCCGACTTGCCCCAAGCCACCTTCGCCTCCAAGGTCGAGATCGTGGACGGCAAAGCGCAAGTGACCCGCGAGATCGATGGCGGCCTGGAAGTGC
>JACCDZ010415219.1_pt1 | contig 11838 bp, 6 predicted proteins | sample 7449551 | NCBI WGS metagenome assembly JACCDZ01 (sample SAMN15323452, study PRJNA562643) | freshwater metagenome | isolation source: river surface water | place: USA:Blue River Watershed | collected 2017-08-18
GTCAACGATGCACCGGTCACGGCCAACCAATCGACTAGCACCGGTGAAGACACTCCAGTTACTGGAAAAATCGTTGCCACTGACATCGATGGCGACACCCTCAGCTACAGCGTGCAATCTGGCGCCGCCCACGGCACCTTGACGCTCAACGCCACCACGGGTGACTACACTTACACGCCAGCTGCCAACTACAACGGCACCGACAGCTTCACGGTGCGTGTGAGCGATGGCAAAGGTGGCCTGGTCGACAGCGTCGTCAACGTTACCGTCACCCCGGTCAACGATGCGCCAGTTGCCAACAACGACAGCCTCTCCGCTATAGAAGACACCGCAGTCACGTACACAGCGGCTCAGCTGGTGGGCAATGACACCGACATCGACGGCACCAACCTGAAGATCGCCAGCGTTACCGCAGGCAACGGTGGCTCCGTCGTGCTCAATGTTGACGGCACCGTCACCTTCACGCCCAATGCCAACTTCAATGGCACGGCCGACTTCACTTACACCGTCACCGACGGTGAGCTGTCTTCGGCTCCGGCCACTGTCACAGTCGCCGTCAGCCCCGTCAACGATGCACCGGTCGCAGCCAACCAGGCGAAGACCACTGCAGAAGACACCCCAATCACCGGCAAGGTCGTTGCCACTGACGTAGATGGCGACACCCTTAGCTACGCCGTGCAATCTGGCGCCGCCCACGGCACCTTGGCTCTCAACACCACCACAGGTGACTACACCTACACGCCTGCTGCCAACTACAACGGCACCGACAGCTTCACCGTGCGTGCGAGTGATGGCAAGGGCGGCTTTGTCGACAGCATCGTCAACGTCACCATCACCCCGGTCAACGATGCACCGGTCGTCACGTCGGACAATGCGACCATTCCCGAAGACACCGTGGCGACAGGAAACGTGCTGAGCAACGACAGCGACGTTGAGGGCAGCGCGCTCACCGTCACGCAGTTCTCGATCAATGGCACGACTTACGCAGCAGGCAGTGTGGCCGACATCTCAGGCGTGGGCACGGTCACCATCCAAACCAACGGTGACTACACCTTCACCCCTGTAGCCAACTGGAGCGGCTCGGTCCCCTCCGTGGTCTACACAGCCACCGATGGTTCAGACGCCAGCACCGGCCTGCTCGCCTTGAAAGTCACGCCCGTCGCCGATGTGCCCACCATCAACGCCATCAACAACATCTACATGTTGCTGGAGGGCAATGCCACCATCTCAACCGGTTCATCTGACACCCCCGTCACTCGCTACGACTCGGGCGCGGGCGTTTCACAAGGGAATCTGGAACTGGAGCTGGGCGTCGCCAGTGGCTACCTCGACAACCGATTTGACCCAACCGGCCAGTTCGTCAACGATCCGGGCTTCGTCAACATCATTGACGGGAAGGTCTCAGAATCTCATTTCAGCCTGCACGCCGGCACAACGGTGACCTGGGACTACTCCTTTACCAATGGTGAAGACCTGAGTTCGGAAGTGTCGGGCGGCTTCAATGACGTCGTCGTGCTGCTGGTCACCGATCCGCTGGGCAACAAGCAGTCCATCCTGGTCGATGCGTCAGAAGCCAAGTTCCCGCAGAAGACATCGAACAGCTCCTTCAGTTACACCTCCACCATGGATGGAAGCTACACCTTCCAATGGTTGGTCTTGAACAGCGGAGACGACTACAAAGACTCCTCGCTCTCGCTCAACAACTTGCACTTCACCCTGGCGGGCGACACGACTCGCTATACGGTGCCGGTTGAGCTTCCTATCATGGCGGCGCTGCGAGACACAGACGGCTCGGAGACGCTGTCCGTCACCATTGGCGGTGTGCCCACAGGCATCAAGTTCGATGCCGGGGTCAACAATGGCAACGGCACCTGGACCTTCACCGCCGCGCAACTTGCAGACCTGCATCTCTTGGCCCCGGAAAATTACCAAGGGACGCTGAACCTGACCGTCACGGCCACCGCAACAGAAACGGCGACAGGTGACACCGCGAGCGCATCGCAAAGCTTCACCGTCACGATTGCCGAAACCACCAACACCTTCACGACAAGCGGAGAAACATCGCAAACGATCAACGGGACCAACGGCAACGATCTGCTCAGAGGCTACGCTGGCAATGACGTCATCAACGCAGGTGCCGGCAACGACATTGCTTATGGCGGAGCCGGAGCAGACACCCTCAACGGCGAGGCCGGGAACGACGTGCTGTACGGAGGGGTCGGAAACGACAGGCTCAACGGTGGACTGGGTCAGGACAAATTGCTCGGTGGCACCGGCAACGACACCCTGACGGGGGGTGATGGCAACGACGTGTTCCGCTGGGAGTTCAGTGATGCCGGCACGGCAGGTAGCCCCTACAACGACATCATCACCGACTTCAACACCGCGGCCCTGTCCGCCGGTGGCGATGTGCTGGATTTGCGCGACCTGCTGCAAGGCGAGTTGAACGCCGGAACGAACGTTGGCAACCTCGACAGCTTCCTGCGCTTTGAAACCGTGGGCAGCAACACCCTGCTGCACATCAGCAGCACCGGGGCCTACGGATCGGGTGGCTATGCCGCAGCCAAGGATGACCAGACCATCACCTTGCAAGGCGTTGATCTGAGCAACAACAACTCGCTCAGCAGCGAGCAGATCATTCAGAATCTGCTCACAGCGGGCAAGCTGATCACAGACTGACCCCTTCAGCAGAACGCCCCAACAAGAACGGCCCCCTCGGGGGCCGTTGCTCATGGTGGCCCAAGCCGGACACCGGGCGGGCGCAGGAATCGCTCACAGCTGCACGACGGGCCCGGTCAAACCATCCAGCCCCAACTGGAACAACACTGGCATGTCGGCCGCGTCGCTCACCCCTTCCGCATACACCTGCAAGCCCAGGCCATGCAGCATGCCCACGGTCGCCTGCACAAAGGCCGCACGTGCCGCGTCCCGCGACACACCCTGAATCACCGAAGCATCCAGCTTCACATAGTCCAGCCCGGCCTCGAACAGGAACTCGATGCGCGTCAGGCGCTCACCAGCGTGCTCCAGGCCGATGCGAGCCCCCAGTGGCCGCAGTTGCTTGCACAACTCCCGCACCAGCTCGAACCGCTCCACAGCAGCGCTCTCTGCCACCTCCAGCCACAGCAAACGGCTCTCCTTGGGCGCAGCCAGCAACAAGGCACGCAGACGCGGCACAAAACCACTGTCCAGCAACGATGCCGGCGACAGGTTCACGCCCCGCGGCACCTGATCCCTGGCAATGCTCTCCAAGGCCAGCTTCACCGCCAACTCATCAATCTGCGACATCAAAGCCGTGCGCAGGGCCATCGGCAACCACGTGGAGGCCACCTCATAAGAGCCTTGATGCTCGATCTGAATCCGCATCGGGCACTCCTGGTGCACCAGCTTCCCGCCACGGTCCATCACGGGAAATGCCACCAGACGCACCCTGCGCTCACTCAATGCCTCCGTCAGGCTCACGCGCCAGGCATCCTCCCCCATCACCATGGCCGACACCTCCTCCGTGTCGCCCAATTCGACAGAAAACGGCCCCCGAGCCTCCGCCCGCGCCAGCGCCGAATCCGCCGCTGCCAGAACCTGAGGCTCCGACATGCTCCGCTTCCAGGTCACGCCACCCAGCACAAACGTGGCGTCCACCCCCTCGCTACGCAGCACCTCCTGCCACGCGGCCACATACACCTCGGGGGTGACCGCACGCAATGCATCCACCCCGCGCAGGCACACCGCGAAATCACCACCATTCAAGCGGCCCACGCTCGAACCGCTGGATGCCTGCGAAGCCTCCTTCAGCGCCAGCCCCAGTTTCTGCAACAAGGCGTCGGTCTGCATGTGGCCCAGCGTGTGGTTGAGCCCCTGAAGGTCGCTGACCCGCAAGAAGTACAACACGCCCGCGCCGGCTCCCTCGTCATCCTCCAAGGCACTGGCCAGTTGGGTCATGAAGTGCCCACGATGCGACAGACCCGTCAGCGGATCACAGTGCGCCTGCTTGCGCAGCATCTCAACCTGCGTCGCCTGCTCGTCAAACAGCGTTTTCAAGCGCAGCACCACCCCGTTCATGGCCTGAGACAGGCGTGCCAGTTCGGGCACCCTCGGCTCCTTGACCGTGATGAAGCGGCGCTCCATCAGCGCCTGCGCCTGGCCCACCGTGGCCTCCAGCGGTTGGCGAATGCCTCGCACCCCGAACGTGGCCAACACACCCGACACGCCACCCAGCAACGCCAGCCACCCTGCCGTCTTGAGGGCGCCCTCCCACAACTGCGCATGGGCAAACGCCGAATGGCTCACCACCTCGACCTCGCCCACCGCCCGCCAACCGTCCGACACCTGCGCCACCCCCGGCGTCGACACCACCGGCATCAGGTTCACGAACCACACCGGCACCGCCGACTGCTGGCCTCCCGCGTCCGACTCCGTGTTGAACACCACCTTGCCGGTCGCGTCCTTGAGCGTGATCCGCTGGTAGTAGCCCGTATCGAACATCGCCATCACCGCCAACTCCATGGCGGTGGCGTCACCCTTCTGTTGCGACAGGTTCAAGGCCAGGGCCTGCGCGTTGTCGGCATTCTTCATCCGCAACTGCGTCTCCAGATAACCCTGTGACGAGGCCATCCACACCGCAAAGCTGCCCAGAAACGCGAGCAACAGCGTCCCCAGCAGCAACAACCAGATCTGACGAATCAATGACATACCAGCACCATCCTCACCACCAGCCTTCGGCTTTGGCTTTCGTTAACATGTCGCGCCAGCGTGACAAGCGGGCCGATGGGTCGCCGGCACTCGATGCCCCCACTCCTTGCCACATGCCTTCGGCGTTGAAACTGAACACCGGCGTCAGATCCGGACGGCGCGAGGCCGGACGGATGTCACCGAGCAAATTGTCCAAAATCAGGGGTTCGGCCATCGGATCGCGGTAATAGGCCAGCACCATGTGCGCCTGCGTCACCGCGCCAATCTGCGCACGCACGTACACCAGTCGCAACTTCGCGCTGGGCACGCCGGCCGCCATCAGAGCGAAGTACTTGGCAATGGCGAAGTCCTCGCAATCCCCCTGCCCCCGGTTCATCATCTCCAGCGGCGAGGCCCAGTAGTCCACCTGTCCCCAGATGTCACGGTCATCCCGGTACAAGATGGCACGGTTGAAGAAGGTGTTGACCCCCTTGAGTCGGCCCTCCTCCTCCATCCCCTGCGCGTCCATGATCTCCTGCGCCAACGCCTGCGCCCGCGCGGCCGCCATCGGCCCCAGACGCTGGGCCTGCGTCAACATGCGCTCGGCCACCCAGGCATGACTGGCCACGCCCGCCAGCACCAGGGCAGCCGCCAGCGCGGCCGGTCGCACGCTGCGCTGCACCATGGCCCACCAACGGGTCTGACGCCAAAACGACAGCAAAAACAAGGTCACACGCAAGCGGAGGACTCGGTCATGTTGTGCATCCAGAAAAGGGAAGCCCCTCATTCTGGTGGATGGGGGTAAAAGCCTACGATCGTAACAATTGGTAAGAAGGGTTTGATGCCAGAATGAGCAAATCATGACACACCGCCCTGTGTCATCGAGCCTTCAGGGCCCCGCTTTCATGCGAGGGCGGTGTTTGCGCACAAGAAACCGAGGATTTCGTGAACAAGAAAACGATCAAGCTGAGCCTGTCTTCCCTGAGCCTGGCCATCCTGTCCGTCGCTGCCCATGCGCAGAGCACGCAACCCACTGGTCTTGCCGCAGCCGTACAGCAGGCCATCAACAACAACCCTGACGTCACCGCGCGCTTGAACGCCTTGCGCGCGGCCGCCAACGAGGTGGACGTGGCCCGCGGTCAGTACCTGCCCAGCGTGGACCTCAGCGCCAGCGTCGGCCGCGACAGCGACCGCATCACCTCGCGCTCCCCCGCTTCGCAAAGCCTCAGCCGCAATGGCTTGGCCTTGAGCGCCAGCCAGATCCTGTGGGACGGCATGGCCACCAGCAAGGAAGTCTCCCGCCTGGGCCACGCCCGCCTGACGCGCTACTTCGAGTTCCTGGGCGCCACCGAAGAGACCGCGCTGGAAGCCACTCGTGCCTATCTGGATGTCGAGCGCTACCGCAAGCTCGTGAGCCTGGCCGAAGACAACTACGTCCAGCACAAATACGCATTTGACCAGTTGCAGACCAAGTTCAAGGCCGGCGTCGGCCGCGGCGTTGATGCCGAACAGGCCAACGCCCGCCTGGCTTTGGCCGAGTCCAACCTGACAACCGAGCAGGCCAACCTGCACGACGTCAGCGCCCGCTACCTGCGCATCGTCGGCGACCTGCCGCCGGCCAGTTCTGCTGCGGTCAACCCCCAACTGTCCAAGGGCATCCTGCCCGCCAACATCGACACCATCAACCAGGCCCTGGCCCAGCACCCCAGCATCAGCGCCGCCATCGAGAACCTGCGAGCCGCCCAGGCCCAGGCCCAGGGTGCAGAAAGCCGCTACCAGCCCACCGTCGAGGCGCGCGTGCGCACCGGCGTGGGCAAGAACTTCGACGGCGTGCAGGACCAAAAGCGCGACAGCTCGGCCGAGATCCTCCTGAACTGGAACCTCTTCAACGGTGGCAGCGACAAGGCCCGCGTGCGTCAGTACGCCGACCTGATCAACCAGGCCGCCGACCAACGCGACCGCGCCTGCCGCGATGTGCGCCAGACCGTGGCCATCGCCCACAACGACATCCGCAAGCTGCAAGATCAGTTGGTGGCCCTGGACCGCAACGTGCTGGCCATCGAGAAAGCCCGCGACGCCTACCGTCAGCAGTTCGACATCGGCCAACGCAGCCTGCTGGACCTGCTCAACGCCGAAAACGAGCTCTACACTGCCAAGCGCTCGTACGCCAATGCTGAAACCGACCTGCAACTGGCCTACGCCCGCACCCAGGCAGCAAAGTACAGCCTGACCAGCACCCTGGGCCTGTCGCGCGAAGCCGAGGGCACGCAAGAGCTGGTTCAGGACTGGCAAGCCGCCGACGATGCCGCACAGCGCTGCCCCGTCACCGCCATCGACGTGAAGGCCACCAGCCTGGGCGAACTCGATGCCCGTGCCCGCAAGCTGGCCGTTCCCACGCTGACGGTTGCACCCGTGGCGGCCGCCCCTAGCGCACCGCCCCCCGTGGCCTCACCTTCCGTGGCAACCGTTCAGCAACGCCTGCGTGACTGGGCCGACGCCTGGATGGCCAAGGATGTGGACGGCTACCTGAGCTTCTACGCCAAGGACTTTGCCCCTAGCCGCAGCACCTCCGCCAAATGGATTGAGGAGCGTCGCCGACTGGTCAGCAAGACCGGCAAGATCGAGCTGGTCCTGGACAACATCCAGACCCAGGCTCAGGGTGACGCGGTCGTGACGCGTTTTGAGCAGAAATACAACTCCAGCAACTACAAGGACGCCAGCGTCAAGGTCCTGACCTGGAAGCAGATCGATGGCAAGTGGCTCATCGTGAAGGAAAGCAACCGCTGATGCGCAGCTAAAGCCGCGCCCTGCCATGCAAAGCGCCCTGATCAGGGCGCTTTGTTTTTTACCCTTGACCAGCGATCACTTGGCGATGCCGCCCGGGTAGCACAGGCCACCGGTGATCTCGATCGTGGTGGCGTTGAGCGCCTCGTTCTGCACGCAGTAGCCGATCATGTCGGCGATTTCCTGCGGGTCGATCAATCGATCGATGTGCACGTCCTTCAAGATGGCCTTGAGCGCATCCTGGTTCATACCCGTGAGCATCGGCGTGGCGGTGTAGCCCGGGGCGATCCCGACACAGCGGACGTTGCGGATGCCACGCAGCAGGAACTCGCCCACGATGATTTTGGGCATCATCGCCACGGCCGACTTGGCCGACGAGTAGTTCAGCTGCCCGATCTGACCAATCTTGTTGACCGACGAGATCGGCACCAGCAACCCTTGCCAGCCGCCGTTGACCATGGCCTCGGCCGCGTCACGCAGTGTCAGGAAAGTACCCGTCAGGTCCACATCGATCACCGGCTGCCACTTGTCCATGCCCATCTTGCGCGAGACCTTGCCCGTGGTCTTGTCCAACGCCAGCATGGTGCCGTCGCGGATGATGCCCGCACAAGCCACCGCAATGTTCAGCTGCCCGAAAGCGCTTACCGTGGCTTCGACGAAGCGCGCCGTGTCGGCCTCTTTGCTCACATCGGCCTGCACGCCAATGGCTTCGCCGCCCATGGCCTTGATCTCGGCCACCACGCGGTCAATGTCCTCTTGCACCATGTCGACAATGGCGACCTTGGCACCTTGCCGCACGAAATGCTTGGCCACTGCCTCGCCAATGCCCTTGCCACCGCCCGTGATGAGGGCCACGCTGTTCTTGATGTCCATGAATCGATCCTGATTGACGTGAGTAAATTGATTGACGTGACGCCCACAGCTTAGGCGCCGTCCACGTCTGTCATGATGACAGATGCCTTACACCGTCAGGTCAATTTGCTGGACGGTGCCCACGCCACCCGCCTCACTCAGGTACACGCTGCTGGAGCGCACAGTGCCCAGGCTCTGCTGATCGGCGTTTTTCAACTCAAAGGGCGTGCTCACCGCGCCCAGGTACAGCGCCCCAACCCCCACCGTGGACAGGGCACGCAAGGTGCCAGCACCCGGCTCCGCAACGCTCGCATCTGCAGCCTCACCGGCCGCGGCGGTCACGGTGGCACCAGCCTGGGGCATCCACACCTGCAAACGCTGAAAGACGGCGTCGGCCTCGTCGATCCAGCCATTGCCATCGTCATCCCACTGCGCCAACTCGGCAAACCCCTGGCCAGTCATCGGCCCGAACAGTTCGCGGCCATCGTCGACTCGTCCATTGCCATTGCGGTCCAGCGCCAGATAGCCCCGATCCCCCGAGAGCAAGGCAACTTGCTCGACCTGACCGTCGGCGTTCAAATCGAAGCTGAAGCGCTGATCCTGTAACTGCGCGGCCATGCCGTCAAAATTGATCACCAAGGGATCTTGCTGCTGGACAGCGCCCCCGCGCAACACCGTGCTGGACATCTCGGTGAAGCTGCGCTGCATGCTCAAGGTCAGCTCGAAACGGATCTGGCGCCCATCAGCAGTCACGATCTGCCCCTGGGCTGCAAAGTCGGTTGATTCGGACTCGTGGAAGATTTCGTGACGTTCATACGACCACGAAGCACCATTGGCCTGTGCACCAGGCGCGCGCGGCGTGGAAACGCCATCACCCACACGCAACACACCCTCACCTCGCACCGGCTGTGGGCGGGCGTCTTGGGCTTCTTCTCCGTAGAGGCGGATCACCTCGCCAGTCAAACGCTCCAGCATGTCGCGCAAAGCGAGCAAACGTGGTGACAGACTGCCCGCCACCACCCCGGACGCTTCCGAGGCGCCGGCAGACCCATTCGTCTGCGGCGCCCCGCTCTCGTGCACCAAGGTCTCCACCACCGTGCGAGACGGCCGCGCCGATGCCGTCGCTGCGGGCGCCTCACGCACCGCTGGGCGGCCTGCCTGCCACCGCCAACGTTCGTTCACGGCATGCATGCTCTCGGCACGGTGTTGCGCCTGCAGCGCCATCTGACTCGACTTCACTTTCATCACCGCACCTCCATGATCCTTTGGTTTATCGGCAGCCAAGCGCGCGCATTGAAGGCCCCGCACCTCATAAAAACCACAGGGTTGCCCCTTGTTCTCGGCCAGCGTGACAAATCGCACAACAGCACCGCTTGCCGGTAGACTTGACCGGCAAACAAGGGAAGCGAATCAAGATGGCATGGACACGTACAAGTCGCTGGATGGTGGGGGCTGGCCTGGTGGCCGTGGGCGCCTTGGCCGCCGGTGTTTTCTTGACCACTCAGTCCGACACCGACAGCGGCCTGGTCCAGGTCAATGGCCGCGTTGAAAGCGATCAGATCGTGGTGTCGGCACGGGTGCCCGCACGCATCGCGGACGTGCTGGTGCGCGAAGGCGACGTGGTGAAAGCGGGCCAGGTCATGCTCAAGCTGAACGACGATGGCGTGGCAGCCCGTACCGCACAGGCGGCAGCGGCAGCCACTGCCCAGATGGCCCAGGTACGCGCCCTCGAATCTTCCCTGAGCCTGCTGCGCAGCGAAACCGCCATGCTCACGCAAACCGCACAGGCCGAAGTCACCGCCGCGCAGGCCGAGCTCAACCGCCTGGGTGTGGTCGCGCAACAGAGTGCCCTTGAGCGCGACCGCGTCAAGCAACTGGCCGACCAAGGCTTTGTCGGTCCGCAAGCCCTGGAGCGCGCGCAGGTGGCCACCAAGAGCGCGCTGGAGCAATACAGCAGCGCCCGCGCCCAGGTGCAAAAAGCCCAGGTCAACCTGCAGAACGCCCGCCTGGCGCCCCAGCGCATCGCGTCCCGCTCGGCCGAACTGCAAGCGGCCATCGCCCAGGCCGAAATGGCCCAGGCCAAGGCCCTGGAAGCCGCCAGCGAGTCCAAGGAGCTGACCGTCACCGCACCGGTCAACGGTCACGTCGTCGCCCGCTACATCAACCCTGGCGAGGCGGTGAACCACGGCGTCCCGCTGTACGCCATTGCCGACCTGTCCAAGGTCTACCTGAAGGCTTACATCCCCGAACCCATGCTGGGCCGCATCCAGTTGGGCCAGCCTGCACAGATCTGGACCGATTCGGCCCCGGACCAGCCGATCGACGCCAAGGTGGGCTACATCGCCAACCGCGCCGAGTTCACGCCCAAGGAAGTGCAGACGCGGGACGAGCGCACCAAGCTGGTCTTCGAGGTCCGCCTCTACCCCACACAAACCTCCCAGCTCAAGCTCCTGCCCGGCCAGCCCGCCGACGGCATGATCCGCCTGAGCCCGGATGCCCCCTGGCACGCCCCCCGCCACTGAGCCCATCGCCCATGAGCCGCCAGCACCCGCCAAGCAGCGTCCTGCCTGACGAGCGGCGCGCCGTGCGTCCGGTCGTGCGCGTGGCCAAGCTGGTCAAACGCTACGACCTGGTGGAAGCCGTTCGCGCGGTCTCGCTGGAGATCAAGCCCGCCCAGATCTACGGCCTGATCGGCGCCGACGGCGCGGGCAAGAGCAGCCTCATGAAGGTGGTTGCCGGGGTGCTGAGCCACGAAGAAGGCAAGGTCGAGGTGCTGGGCCGACTCATCGACTCCGAGCGTCAGGCCGAGAAGGTCAAAAGCGCCATCGGCTTCATGCCCCAGGGCCTGGGCCTGAACCTCTACCCCACGCTGTCCATCGAAGAAAACATCGACTTCTTCGCCCGCCTGCGCATGGTGCCGCCCGAGCTGCTGCGCGAACGCAAGGAACGGCTGTTGGAGGTCACCCGCCTGAGCGCCTTTCGGGCGCGCCCGGCCGGCCAACTGTCAGGCGGCATGAAGCAAAAGCTCGGGCTCATCTGCACCCTCATCCACGCTCCGCGCCTCATCATCCTCGACGAGCCCACCACCGGCGTCGATCCGGTCTCGCGGCGCGACTTCTGGCTCATCCTGGCCCAGCTCATCCACACCGAGCAGATCACCGCCCTCATCTCCACGGCCTACCTGGACGAAGCCAGCCGTTTCGACCACGTCGCCTTGATGCACGAAGGCCAGATCATCCTCGAAGGCCCACCCGACCTGCTGATCGACCGCAGCGACGCCACCATCGTGCAGTGCCCGGCTGAAGGCGCGGCGCTGACGGCGCTCACGCAGGCCTTCCCCCAGCACGAAGCCACGCAGGGCCAGGTGCGGATGTTCGTGCCCCTGCGGGACGCCGCTCAAGCCCAGGCGCAGGTCCAGGCCACCCTGGTCGCCGCCGGCCTGCCCAAGGTCGAATCGCCCATCGTCACGCGGCCCCACCTGGAAGACCTGTTCATCGCCCGCCTGTGGACCGATGCCATCGCCGCCCGCTCCTA
>JACCDZ010064805.1_pt1 | contig 11836 bp, 4 predicted proteins | sample 7449551 | NCBI WGS metagenome assembly JACCDZ01 (sample SAMN15323452, study PRJNA562643) | freshwater metagenome | isolation source: river surface water | place: USA:Blue River Watershed | collected 2017-08-18
AAAGCATACGTATTGCTTGGTCAAGCGTATGACGGAGACAACAAACTAGACGAAGCATTGAAAGCGTATGAAGAGGGATTGAAGAAATACCCCAAAAGTCAACCGTTGTATTTTGCACGAGCGACTACCTACGCGAAGTTTGAAAAACACCAAGAAGCATTGGAAGATTTCAAACGATCTGCGATGTGTAACATCGGACACCCGGGGTCGCATTTGCGTTTGGGAATGATTGCTGCACGCGAGGGTCAATACACGCAAAGTTTACTCTCATTGATGACCTTCTTGCTGTTGGAGCCATATTCTGATCGTTCTGCTTCGGTTGTGTCGTTGATCGAGCAAATCGCTGATGGAAGTTACGCTACCGAGCCTAAAAATATCGTGTTGTCACAAGAAGGGGATAAGTACGACGATTTGAATTTGTTTATTACAAACAAAGTGGCACTGCAAGACAAATACAAAGCAAAGTTTACGATTCCTACTAGTTACGCCAAACAAATGCACTTGGTGTTATCGACGATTAAATACAACAAGAGTGATGAAGGTTTTTGGAATCAAACGTATATGCCTTTTTACGAAGATATCTTTAAATCAAATTTATTGGACGGGATGGTATTGTTTACCTTGAAATCAGTAGAGTCAAAAGATATTCAGAAAAAATTATCGTCGAAAAGCAAAATTACGGACAATTTCTTCAATCAAGGTGGAGCGAACTGGAGAGAACATATTTCTAAACAGTTCATCGAGTTTGAAGGAAAGAAACAGCATGTTTTGACCGTTTATCAAGGAGGTGGATTACAAGCTGTTGGTAAAATATCAGACGATAACAAAACATACGGAACGTATTACTACTACCACAAGGACGGTGGTTTGAGCTTGGTTGCGAACTTTGATGACAATGGTGATAAGTCTGGTTTGTGGACATGGTATGATTTTTTCACACACAAAGTGATCGAGGAAACGACATTCAAGGCGAACGAGATGAATGGCGTTACGAAAATTTATTTCCCGTCAGGTGAATTGAAACAAACGCGTAAATATGTAAATGGCGAAGTGCAAGACACGATGTACAATTATTACCGTGGAGGAGGAATTCAAGAGAAAATCGCGATGAAAGATGGCTTTAGAAACGGAGTCACTGTAGGATACCATCCAAACGGCGAAGTAGAATTTACCGCAATTTACGAGAAAGGTGAGCCAAATGGAAAATACATTTTGAACCATTTGAACAATCAAAAATTCAGAGAATTGAATTTGGTGAAAGGAGTGGTTGTTGGAAACCGTAAAACGTACTATCCTGACGGACAATTAGAAAACGAATATGAGTTTAACGAGGAGGGCGTTGCGGATGGACCGTACACGAAGTACTTCCAGAATGGAAAGATTGAGGAAAAAGGAACCCTTAAAAACGGAAATTCTGTTGGAGAGATTAAAGAATATTACTCCAACGGGAATTTGTTTTCAACCAGTGTGTTTGACGAATCTGGAAAAGAAAATGGGTCGATTATTTACTACGACTTGGACGGAAAAAAATACGAAGAGTTTGTATATAAAAAAGGAAGTTTAGAATCAATTACCTTGTATGATAAGACTGGAAAACAAGTTGAGAAAGTAGAGCGAAGCGGTAAGAAGCTAAATTACAAATCGCATTTCCAAACGGGACGTGTGTTTGCAGAAGGGTTGATCTTGAGCGATAAAAAAACGGGATTGTGGAAGTATTACGATCAATACGGCAACATCAAGTACACGGAAAAATACAAAGAAGGTGAATTAACAGATACAACGTTCGGGTACCATCCAAATGGGAAATTGTACTATCAAATTGTATACGAAAACGGAAAGCGAAACGGATTATACCTGGAGTACAATCAGCTTGGGACCTTGGTGGAAGAAGGAATGTATAAAGACGACGAGCGAAGTAATGATTGGTATGTCTACGACAGCAACGGAGATGTAGAGTATGAGTCGTGCTACAAAAACGGAGAAAGACATGGATTGCAAAAATCGTATGCAGTCAATGGCGCACTTTCTCAATACGACATTTATGACAAAGGAGAAATCATTGCGTCCGTTTTCTTGGACACAGCAGAGAACGTGATTCAGCGCTTTGGAGTGTTTCACGGAAATGTGACGCTGAGGGATGCAAACAATTCATACGATCATTTTAAAGCGTCCTACAAAAACGGGGCAAGTGACGGGAAAACTACATGGTACAGTGTTACCGGAAAAGTTTTGGTAGAAGGAAACTTTATCAACAACAAAAGAGACGGTCTTTGGACGTGGTATCACGACAATGGAAAAGTGAGAAAAACAATCATGTACAAATTGGGTGAGGTTCACGGAGCGATCAAAGAGTATGCAGAGAATGGACAATTGATCTATGACGCAAACTATGAAAACGGAAATGCGCAAGGAATCATTAGTCACTACTACGAAAATGGCAAATTGGAGTACCAATCCAACTACATGGATGATGAGCGTCATGGAAAAATGGTTTCGTATGCACTTGATGGATCGGTTCAACAATACAGATATTACGAAAAAGGAGTGCTTATCTCTTACAGCTACTTGGATAAAAGTGGAAAAGAGGTTGCTCCTATTGTAATTGGAGCAGGTAAGAGCGAAATTGTTACGTACTATCAGTCAGGCTCGAAATCCGTTGAACAAACGCGAATCAATGGTGAAATAGACGGTGTATATTTAGAATACCATGCAAACGGAAAAGTAGCTGTGAAGTCAAATTACATCTACGGTGACCGCGATGGTATGTCGACAGAGTATTATGAAAGTGGTGTGAAAAAATCTGAGAAATCCTATAAATTAGGAGAGAAACACGGGCTACATACGGAGTATTTCCCAAGTGGTAAAGTAAAATCGACACAAGAATTCATGTTTGACAAAGCCGACGGATACTACAAAGTTTATAATGAAGCGGGTAAATTGATTCAAACTTCTTATTATTTCAACGATGAAATTATTTCATTTAAAAACAATTAAACAAATTTCATTTTCTCTCATTTGTGCTTCAACGTTTACGGTTGGAGCACAAACGAAGGAGATTGCTGAAAAATACCGCGCCAAGTATCCGGGGCAACAGTACGTTCAAATTCTTCATCAGGAGATTATTCGCATCGACGTTGTAAAAGCGAAGCCAATCGTTACGAGTTCTATGTCGGATCAATACTTGGTCCTAACGAGCAATGGTGCGGGAGCGTTGACCGAGGATAACATCACATTTTCATCGTTTGAAACCATTAAAAATATCGATGCATACTCATTGAATCCAACGGAAAAGGGATCAAAGAAAGTACCTGCTTCGAATTTTAAAACCAAAGATGCGGAGGCAGATGATGGAATTTTTCATGACGGAGGCAAAGAAACCACATTTATGTATCCAGGTTTGGTAGAGGGATCCTTGCGGGTTTTAAATTACGAAAATCAGATGGGAGAGAATCGTTTTCCGTTTGGATTTTATTTTGCCAACTACATTCCGGTTGAAAAGTCGACTTTCACAATTGACTGCGATTCAAGTGTTCATTTGCTTTTCAAGACGTTCAATTTCGAGGGTGAAAATATTCAATTTGAAGAGAAATTAGTCAAGAGCCGACGGATTTGGACGTGGACAAGTCTTGAGCCAAAACCCGTGAAACGAGAAAGCAATGCCCCGAAGTATTCGTACTACGCACCCCTTGTATATGCGCAAATCGCGTATCAAAATACGAAAGCTGGTCGCATCAATTTTGTTTCAAATTTGGACGACTTGCACAATTGGTACAAGGAGAATATCCAGCAAGTGTTGAACGAAGTACCGAATGAAGAGTTGGTATCAATCACCAATGAGTTGATCGCGTCTAAATCAACCGAGTTTGAAAAAGTAAAAGCGATTTATTATTGGGTACAAGACAATATCAAATACATTGCGTTTGAAGAGGGAATGGGTGGTTTTGTTCCCCGTTTTCCGTCAGAAGTGTGCAGTAAGCGATTTGGCGATTGTAAAGACATGGCTACGTTGATTCACACGATGCTTAAGATTGCCAAAATTCCGTCCTACCTGACGTGGATTGGTTCGCGTGATTTGCCATTCAAATACTCGGAGTTTCCAAGTACGATTTCAGATAATCACATGATTTGTGTCTACAAACAGAATGGCAAAGCCTATTTTTTAGATGCTACTAGTTCGTTTCAACCAATTGATTACCCAACGGGTTTCATTCTTGGTAAGGAAGCGTTTTTGCATGTTGACGACACGAAGTGGGAAGTTGTGAAAGTTGAAATTCCCGCTCCGGACAAAACAATTATGATCGATACGACGCGAATTCGATTTGAAAACAAGAAAATCATAGGATCAAGTTATACCATTATCTCGGGATATTACAACGTGATTTTACACGATATGGTAAAGCATACGCCAGCGGACAAAATGAACAAAACTTTTGAGAGCATTAATCAAAAAGGAAACAATAACTACAAAGTAATTCGCTCGTCAGTCAAAAATGTAGACGACCGGGATTTACCCTTGATTTTGATTCACGATTTTGAGGTGGATAACTACGTTACTTCCTACGACAAGGAAACGTATGTTAATCTTATTTTGGAAAAAGATATCACGGTAGAAACCGAACTCAAAGAGGGAAGAAGAAGCCCGCTTGAATTGCATAATTATTCATCGGACGCTTACAACGTTGTGCTCGAAATTCCGAAGGGAATGAAAGTAAAATCGCTCCCACAAGACGTTAAGTTTGATTCGGACTTTGTGAGTTACCAGGTGACTTATATCCAAAAAGGAAATGAAGTCATCATGAGCTTGAAAATGGATTTGAAGTTTTTGGTATTGTATCCAGCAGATTTTCCAACATGGAATAAATTCGTGAAGTTGATGAAGAAATCAATGAACGAAACAGTAGTTTTAGAAAAAATAATTTAACGTTTAACTTATGAGATTATACCTGATATTATTTATTTCCCTTTTTTATGGGTCAATTAGCGCGCAGGATTTTTATTACGCAAAATACGACTGGAAAGCAAAACCAGATACCTATGAACTAACACCAGAAGAACTAGCCAAAGACGAGGTGGTGTTGATGGAAAAACGTTGCGTGCAATTGTTGCCTGAGGGCGAAAATTTGTATGAGTACAATTTGACACATCGAATCGTTCGCCTCAACAACGACAAAGCGATTGAGCGGTATAACAAATACTATGTCAGTAATCGCGGTGCGATCAAAGTGGTAACACAGAAAGCACGGGTAATCAAACCCAATGGAAAAGTGATTGAACTTTCTCAAAGTGATATCAAAGAAGCCAAAGACGAAAACGGAAATGTAGATTACCAATATTTTGCGTTTGAAGGAATTGAGATTGGGAGTTACATTGAGTACATGGATATCATTGCGTATCCGCCTACGTTGTCGGGAGACGTAATTTCGTTGCAGACAAGTAGTTTGAAGAAAAATGTAGAGGTGGATATAATTACACCAAAGCATATTGAGTATCAATTATACTGTGTCAATGGCTTGAAAGATTTTGTGCTCGATACAACAGCTTTGTTTGTGCGTCGAATGGTATTGAAACTCGATAAACTCGAGCCGCTGGTGAATGAGGCGTGGAGTGCATACGATGCAAATCTTAAAAAGTGCTTCTATAAGTTTTACAAAAACACCAATTCCAACAAAGCGAATTTTTACAATTACAGCGTTGTTTCTCAAAACATTCACGAGCGTATGTTTGCGCCATTGACAAAAAAAGAGGCTTCATTGGTCAATAAGTTTATTCAGAAAGCGAAAGCAAATGAAGACGTTTCAAAAGAAGAAAAGGTAAGGCGTTTGGAAAACTTGATGAAAAAAGAAATATCTGTTATTGACGGTAAATTTGAAAACAGCGAGGACATCACGTTTTTGTTGAATAAGAAAGTTACCTCCGAAGATGGATTGACCAAATTGATGTTGAATTGCTTACGTCAATTAGGAATGACTCCGGAATTGGTGGTGACGTGCAACCGCAATGAATTGAAATTTACGACTGCTTTTGAAGGCTATAATTTTTTGAGGGAGTTTTTGATTTATGTGAAAGACATCGACAAGTATTGGTCGTACAACATCTTAACGCGTGTTGGATTTCCGAGTGAAGACTTTACCAATTGCGAAGGACTTTTCATTTCAGAAGTAAAAATCGGTGAGATGGTTACCGGTGTTGGGAAAGTAAAATACATCAAAGGTACCGACGCTTCGTTGTCAGTGGATATCATCAACACAAAAGTAAGTTTTGAGCCAGATTTCACTGCTACCAAAGTAGATTTAGAGCGAATTACGACGGGTTATAAAGCAATGCCGTATCAAGCGGTAATTGACTTGTTGGATGAAGAGCGCAGAAAAGAACTGAAGGAAGATTATTTGAATTACTTGGATCCAGAAACGAAAGTCGAAAACATTGTTTATGAAAATGACAAGTCAGACGATTTGGGAAACAAGCCGTTTACCGGAAGAGGAACAATTAATTCAACGCACTTTGTTGAAAAAGGAGGGAACAATTTTTTGTTTAAAGTCGGAATGTTGATCGGGCCGCAAAGCGAATTGTACAACAAAGAGCCACGTAAACTCCCGGTTGAAACAGGTTATGCACGACGATACGAACGAAGAATTGAAGTTACAATTCCAGATGGGTATGTGTTGAAAAACGCCGAAAATTTGGTGATGGAGGTAAAACCAGATGCAACATTGGGCTTTACGTCGACTTACAAAATTGAAGGGGATAAATTGATTGTAATCGTTACAGAGTGGTACAATACAATTTACTATCCAGTCGAAGATTACGTAAAGTATGAAAAAGTAATCAACGCCGCAGCAGACTTCAACAAAATCGTTATTCTATTTCAACCGAAGTAATAGACATTTAAAAAACATAGTGGAAAGCCGAAGTGATTACGTCACTTCGGCTTTTTTGTCTTTTCCGTTACGGATGTTTACGCAGCAATTAATGCGGATTACATTCGTAGGTAAACCAAACCAAGACTGAATAAGTCCAGTCTTGTTAGCCGCTTTGATTACTGTATTACAAGTTTTCCATGTCTGGTGTCCGCATTGCAACAAAGGACTTGAGTACAACCTCTCCAACGTTGGGGACGTTAACATGGATGAGGTAAACACCCGAACTTACCGGTATTCCTTTTTCATTTTTCAAGTTCCAATCTTCAAATGTTGTCGGGTTTGCTTTTTTCAGCGTTTTGATTAATTTTCCGGATACATTGTAGATCTTAATTGTACAAAATTCTGGAAGGTTTGTGATTTTTACGCGTGCGTCTAGTCGGCTCTTTTCGTACGCTGAATACGCATAATATGGATTCGGAACAACATTGATCAGTCGCAATGATTCCGCCAACTGATCTCGACTACCTGTTACTGTGCGGATATCGTCCATATTCCAAGCATACATCGGTTTTCCGCCGTTTTTACCAGTTGCAGTAAATTCATTGTATTCTTTGTTGATACGAATGCGCATTTTTACGTCAGTCGCAAGGAGTGATTGACCAGCGCTCAAAACGGGATTGAGCACCCACGTTAAACTTGTAAATGCTTTTTTGTAGCCGTTAGTTGTGTTTGTAGCCAATTGGTCGTATACCCAATTGTTTGTACCGTCGTAGTATGGACACCCTTCGCCGTTGATGTTGTAACCGTACACGTAAATGGCGTGTTGTCCCCCAAAAACGGGAAGTCCGTTATTGTCTACTATGCGATCGGAGGGATTCCATACCATGTCAGTGGCATTATCACCACCTAAAAACGAGTTTTCGCCAAAAGCCATGTGCAAGCGCATTCCCGTTTCGACATCAATCGCATAACCAGGAAACCAACCCATTCCAGTACTGCCCGCAATTGGGTTGCCGTTTTGATCAACGCTTTGACTTTTACGTAACGTACCGGGAATCGCTTGTCCAATATTTAATGCTGCATTTTTTCCGAGTTCAATTACCGCGCATCGGGTCCATTTGGATTTATCCGAAGTAAGCACAATGTCGATACTTGGAGCTCTTGAAATACTGCTTCTTGCCCGCAACGTACTCACAGTTCCTCCCGGAAGTAAATTTGCACCCGAACCAATCGGATAGGCAAGTGGACTGTAGACATTTTTGTAGGCTACTAACGAATGCGGAGCAATTCCACCACCAAGCAATTTTTCGTAGTTCTGCTGTGGATCTCGCGCAACTTCGTCTTTGTACCAGCCTGGACTGAAGATTGGGTTAGCGGTCGAGGTATCTGCTCCAGTTGGTGCAAACAATCCCGCAAGAATCCAATTGCTTGGGAAATACGAATCGTCGTCATTGATAAACGACAACCACCTTTTCGAGGAATCGCTGAATTCGATTGATGAACTGATCGGTAAGGTTGTACGGTCGTATTCCAAAGACTGCGCAGGATCTGGTCCGTTTGGAGTCGTTGCTTTGAAGTATTTGTTTTGAACGATTTCGACCGAAATTCCCCATTTCGCAATGATTTGCTCGTTTTGATTTTTGATTGTTCGTTCCGAAGCGACCGATTCCAGCAGATTTCCGCCTTCGAAATCGTACCGATTGATCACCCACGAAGCGGTGTCAGTTCCCGCATAATTACTAAATTGATCGTTGCCTTGGTTGGTATAATTTCTGAAAACACATTCAAAATAGCCTCCAACCAAATTGAGGGGATCAACCACTTTGATATTTAATGGACCAGCGCCATAGTCGTAGGTAGACTTTGGTGCAAATCCTGTGGTTAAGATTTCGAGTACTGAACGTTCGGTCAACTCCAAGTCGATGTTGCCGTTACCGGTACCATCCAAGCGGGTTATTTGTGGTGAGTTTCCATAGTTCATCAGTTGAATGGTTCCACCCGCTTCTACAACCGGATTGTGCGGAATCGCTTCGATGGTTTTGATTTCACCAATCGCGGCTTTGCGACTTGCGATGAATGGCTTCTTCTGCCCATCGAGTTGCTGCGGATCACTTGGGTCGTATTTTTTGTAATTATTGTAAGCATACGAAACGGCTACGTAATAGTAGCGTTTGAAATTAACGAGCCTGCGGTTTCCTTGTGCAAAAAGATCTTCTGTCACACTGAAGCTGTGCTTGATTCCTTTGTTCTCGGCTTGTACTTTTTTGATTGGAAACACGGTTTGCAGTTCTTCATCGTATTCAAAATTGATCAAGGTGCTAACATCATCTTTGAGATCACATTGAGCGACCAATCTTGCTTTTGAAATATCTTCAATTTCGGATGCTGACACGGCAGGGCTCGTAACTTGGTAAATCAAGTATCCCTGAAAACGGTAGAATTTATCTGCCAACGAATCTGCAGCCGAAATAAACGGATCAAATTCGGCATAGTTTTCTTTCGCGTTGTTCGAATTGACAGGGTTTGACAGTGTCAAAATCAATTCATTTTCTAATTCTTGTATCGCTAATTCGGGTGCGTGCGGACCATCGAGCACTTTGAAGCAGTTTTCAAAAAGTGCTTGCGCTTTATCATCTGCTCGTCGCAATACTTCGACTGATGCAAAAGGTCCACCGCCTGGAGCTCGTGCCCAAACGATTCCCACGGTAATGTTGTTGATAGAACCAGGTTTGAGAATGAATGGTCCTGCAGATTGCACAAAACGACGGTCATAGGGTTCGTTTCCTGCGGTTTCTTCAGTCCATAAAGGTTGTGGAACTCCACCCGTTCCCCATCCCAACGGATCGGTATCGCCTGGAAACATAAAGTCGCATGGTACGGTTGGATCAGCTCCCTCACTTGAGATGTAGCCGCTCCCTCCGTAGTAAAAAGGGGTGCCATCTTTCCAAAACCCGCGCAAATAGTTGTAGTAATCGGAACCACTAATTGGATCCGTTTGGTTTGGGTTGGCTCCACCTCCCGTGTTGACATAGTATAAAAATCGGCGCATTCCAAAACGTTCGTTGTCAATCACTCCATCGCCGTATCCGATTCCATTCAAGGCTTCGTTTGGACCGATCCCAAACGCATTATCGAGTTGGTCATCATCTTGGTACGGACCTTCGAAAAAATCGACGCCCACTGCTGCTGGATTTGCACCATATCCCTTAAATCCATTGTTGTCGTCGTCGTAGGCATCGCCATTATACACGTACGCCAATCCACGGTTAACATCACAACCCACGTAGTCATCAAACGGATTTCCGAGCGCTGCATCGGCAAAGAATCCGAAATACGTGTTGTACAACGTTTGCGTTCCGCGATTGATCAACTCGTAATTGTAAAATGTCATGTTGTTGACCTCGTCGTTGGTTGCAAATGCGAACGCTTGAGCGCGAATTTCCATCCCAATCGGGTCGGAACCTGTTTCGGTGTGAATGTTTCCCTTGTCATTCATAATCCACCAAAAATTTTCGTCACCGTACAAACTTACTTTTCGGTCGATACTACAGGTTTTTGTCTTTTTGATGTCGTACCACGGAAAATCTCCTTTGTCCCAATCGTAATTCCCGTCGTTATCGCGGTCATAGAACGGTGCCAAATAGTAATCTTGCCCTGCAGACACATCGCCGTGTGCAGGCCAGTCTTTAATGATCTTGGGGACTTGATAATTTGGAAAGTTTTCACTTTGCGTATTCGTTCCATTTTGTTGGTCGTATATTCCCGATTCGTACCATGCATCAAACTGACGAATCATGTCTTGGGTGGTTGTAAAGTGCTGATCGTACTTCTGACATGTTGCAAAATCGGTATTTGCAGGACCTTGTGAAATAGGACCTGTCCAATAATCCTGACCGTTTCTGTAGCGCAATGCGGCCAACTTCAATTGTCCATTGACATCCGTTCCACCCAGCCAAAGTGCTGCAGTAAACAATGCCATGATTCCTGAGTTTTTGGGTACTTCGTATTGCGAAAAGTTCTGTCCGGGTACTTGCCACAAGTTTCCAGCAGTATGAATCAACGCGCGCACATTGTTGGTTTGCAAATACGTTCGTGCAGTTGGCGGTGCACAATCAGCAGCCCGCGCCTGAATAGGCTTTGAAATTTTTCCGTTGTAAGGTTGTGCAATTGCCCAAATCGGACAAATGAGAAGTAGAATTTGAATAATTTTCATACGCATGTCGCTTGTAGCGCTAAAGATACGAAATTGATAATTACTGCGACGAAAATTCTACTGCGAATCCGAGGAATCCTTAGGGCAATGTTTTGGTGCTCGCTGTCAAAAAACCAAACGAGAAAAGTGTGTTTTTTGTCGTTGCACTGGTTTATTCACAGGTTGTTACAATGACTTTACAAACGTAGCGATTAGTCTAGTGATGTCTAAATATTCGTTGAAGGTGAGTGCTTCGTACGTATCTTCTACATCGTGGTAATGTTTGTTGTCGCCCATGGTGTAAATGAAAAATGCGGGTACTCCTTTTTCGGTGAAGAAGTAGTGGTCGGAATTGGCTGCTGGACCGCGTTTTTTTATTTGTTTCAGGAGTTTTTCTTGGTCATTGATTGCAACAAGCGCTTCGTATTGTTTTGGAAAAAGCGTAGCGTTTACTACCGTAATACCATCCTCGCCGCTGCCCATGATATCTAGATTGAGTAAGAATTTGATATCGCTCAGTTCGAACAACGGATTTCGGTGTAGTATTTTGAACCAACTAATCCTGCTTCTTCGCCCGCAAATGCCATAAAAACGATATTGTAGGGTACTGGGTTTTCTTTGAAATAGTCGGCGAGATGAAGAAGCATCGAGGTTCCACTCGCGTTGTCATTTCCGCCGGGGAAGTAGACGTTTTGTCCCATTCCTCCCAAATGATCGTAGTGCGCAGAAAACACAATTGTTTCTTTCGTTTTCTTTTTTGCGGGCAGCATCGCGATAACATTTC
>JACCDZ011509201.1_pt1 | contig 11831 bp, 10 predicted proteins | sample 7449551 | NCBI WGS metagenome assembly JACCDZ01 (sample SAMN15323452, study PRJNA562643) | freshwater metagenome | isolation source: river surface water | place: USA:Blue River Watershed | collected 2017-08-18
ACCTCAATGCTGTGATTCACTCGCTGCCCACGGCGCCGATCATTGTCGGTGCTTCCATGGGGGGCCTTACCAGCATGCTGGCGCTTGGCGAAAACGCCTCGCTGCCCTGTTCCGCGCTGATATTGGTAGACGTGGCCCCGCGACTGGAGCAACAAGGCGTGCGCCGCATCATCGAGTTCATGCGCCGCCATCAGGACGGATTCGACAGCCTTGAACAGGTGCGCGATGCAATCGCCGCCTACAATCCGCAACGCCCTCCCCCGAGCGACCTGTCAGGATTGCGCAAGAATTTGCGCCAACGGGATGACGGCCGTCTTTACTGGCACTGGGATCCTGCCTTTCTGGACCACGCACGCCTGCCTACGGAAACCAACAACGGCATGTTCGAACAAGTCAGGCTGGAGCGTGCCGCCCGCAAGCTGTCCATGCCTCTACTACTTATTCGCGGATACCAGAGCGACGTGCTCAGCGACCAGGGTGCGCGAGAGCTGCTCGACTTAGCACCCCATGCGCACTATGTCGTGCTAAAGCAGGCTGGCCATATGGTAGCCGGGGACAGGAACACAATCTTCACAGAGGCAGTGCTGGACTTTCTGCAAGGGTCTAACGCCGCGCTTAGCCGCCATGCCTCATCGACATTCGACCATAGAGCATTGACATGAAACATCGCCATCTGGATGTACTGATCATCGGCGCCGGCCTGTCCGGAATTGGTGCAGCCTGCCACTTGCAGAAGAAGTGCCCGAACGTGCGTTTCGGCATTATCGAGCGGCGCGAAAGAATCGGCGGAACCTGGGACCTGTTTCGCTATCCCGGCATTCGATCAGACTCCGATATGTTCACACTCGGCTACAATTTTCGCCCCTGGACGCAAACCAAAATGCTTGCCGACGGCCCGTCAATTCGAACCTATATTGAAGACACCGCACGCGACCATGACGTCAAACGATACATTCATTTCGGCTTGAAAGTCATTTCAGAGGAGTGGGACAGCAAGAAGTATCACTGGACTGTCACAGCCCTTAATGAAAAAACAGGAAAAGAAGAAACCTTCAGTGCCGGCTTCGTCTTCAACTGTACCGGATACTATAAATACGACGCGGGCTATACGCCGGAAATACCAGGTTTGAGCAAATTCAAGGGTGATGTCATTCACCCACAGCAATGGCCCGAGAACTATGACTACAGCGGCAAGCGTGTAGTCATTATGGGTAGTGGAGCAACAGCAGTGACGCTGGTGCCGGCCATGACAGACAAGGCCGCCCACGTAGTGATGCTGCAACGTTCGCCGACCTACGTTGCAACCGTCCCCGAAGAGGATCTGATCTCCAAGAACTTGCGCCGTTTTCTGCCGGAAATGACGGTCTACCGAATGGCCCGCACACGTAACATCTTGCTTCAACGCGCTGTTTACCGGCTGTCTCTCAGCAATCCGAAAGCAATACGCAGACTGCTACTGGCAGCAACGCGCAGGCAGCTAGGTCCAAAGGTTGACATGCGCCACTTCCAGCCAAGTTACAACCCCTGGGAAGAGCGGATGTGTGCGGTACCCAAAGGAGACCTCTTCAAGGTTATCCGGGAAGGTAAAGCATCCGTCGTCACGGACCATATCGACACGCTTACGGAAACCGGCGTTCAACTCAAGTCCGGCAATCACCTGGACGCGGATGTACTGATCACCGCGACCGGCCTCAACCTTCAGCTTTTTGGTGGTGCTACGCTGCGTGTCGATGGCCGCGAAGTTAACGTATCAGACAAATTGCTGTACAAGGGACTGATGCTTGAAGGTGTGCCAAACATGGCGCTGGTATTCGGCTATACCAATTCCTCCTGGACCCTGAAAGCCGACATTGCCTGCGAATTTGTCTGCCGCTTGCTCAACCATATGCGCGACATTGGTGCCACCCGGGTCACTCCCATCGATGAGCAAGGTTGTAGTACCGATCTCAACTTCCTCAATCTACGCTCCGGCTATGTTCAACGAGCCAATGACCGCCTGCCGCGTCAGGGAAGCAAGGTGCCCTGGCAGAATCTGGATGATTACCTGAGGGATCTTCCTGCCTTGCGATATGGAAATCTCGAAGATGGTTATCTTAGTTTCGAGGGTAAAAACCTCAGGAAAAAAAAGCAGGGAATACTCGGTGCTCTGCTCGGCGCCTGAACGATAGCCTTAACAAGGAGGAGTACCATGAAAAATTTTTCTGGAAAAGTTGCCGCTATCACGGGGGCCGGATCGGGTATCGGTCAGGCCACCGCGATTGCCCTGGCGGGAAAGGGCTGTCACTTGTCACTTTCCGACGTCAACGACAAAGGATTGGCGCGAACTCTGGACAAGCTCCGGCCCTATCCAGTGAAGGTAACAGTGCATCATGTTGATGTCGGTGATCGTGCTGCGGTTTATCAGTACGCCGAGGACAGCGTCAAAGAGCACGGTAAGGTTAACCTGATCATCAACAATGCCGGCGTTGGTCTGGGGGAAACGGTAGAGGCCATGAGCTATGAAAACTTTGAATGGCTCATGAATATCAACTTCTGGGGTGTAGTGTATGGCACCAAGGCTTTTCTTCCGCACCTGAAGCAGTCCAGCGACGGTCATGTTGTCAACATCTCCAGCATATTCGGCATCATCGGTGTACCAACCCAGGCTGCCTACAATGCGTCCAAGTTTGCAGTCAGAGGCTTCACCGAAGCGTTGCGCGAAGAACTTGATATCGAGGGCGGCTGCGTCAGCGCCACCTGTGTCCATCCCGGCGGAGTCAAAACCAACATTGCCCGTAATAGCCGGATGGGTGAGATGGGAAACATGAGTATTGGTGACCAGGAAGAAATTGCCGACCTGTTTGATCGCATTGCCATGTCTACCCCCGAACAGGCCGCAAAAGCGATCCTCCGGGGGGTACAAAAGAATCAAAGGCGCGTGTTGATTGGCGCTGACGCGGTGCTGATGGACACCACCCAGCGGCTCATGCCCACTGCATATCAACGGGTTCTGGAAACTCTTTTTCGGATAAACAGAGGTCGCAGCGCAAAAGCGACCACCGTCTAACTATTCATCCCGACTATGAACTTCAAGGAGTATCGCAATGACGACAGTCGCGAAAACAAGCAACAGCCTCAACGGTGCCTCGGTGGGCATCCCACCGCGTCATATCGATTTTAATTTCCCGCAAAGCATCCCGACGTACTTTTATGCCGGGAATGCCACGGCAACCACGTTCTTCGCCATGCTGTCAGGGTTTTTCCCGCCGGGCGAGCGCTACTTCATGGATTCGGTACGTCACTTCCGAAGCCATGTCACCGACAAAGCACAGCGTGCTGCCGTCTCCGGATTTATGGGCCAAGAGGCCATCCACGGGCGCGAACATGATCGTCTGAACGAGCTGCTTGCCGAGCGCGGCTTTGACATGGGTACGCCAGACCGTTTCGTGAAGCTTGGCCTGAAGGTACTGGAAATGCTTCCTCCGAGCACCAAACTCGCGGCCACCACCTTCATGGAGCACTTTACTGCCCTGTTGGCAGAGCAGCTGCTCGAGGATAAGGATTTTCAGGGTTTGGCGGACCCTGAAATGATCAAGATATGGCAATGGCATGCATTGGAAGAGCTAGAACACAAGTCTGTCGCTTATGACGTCTATGAACTAGTCGGGAACCGGCACAGTGAACGGGTCGCCGCCGCTGCGGCCTCACTTGTCGTGCTGCTGCCCATGCTGGGTGTCACCTGGGCATGGATGCTGGCACGAGATGGCAAGCTCGGGAATATCAGGGACAACGCCAAGGGCCTGAACATGTTATTTGGCCGCAAAGGGTTTGTCTCAAAGATCCTGCCTCGTCTGCCAGAGTTCACTCAGCGACACTTTCACCCTGGCAATCATGACACCCGTCACCTGGAGCAGACATGGCGTGAGCGGCTTTTTGCGGAAGGCGGTGAGTTGTTTGACGTTTACAAGAACCGAGTAGCCTGACTTGTAATGCAAACCCCGGGCTTTGCCACATTCATCCTGTATATTGATGTTTCTGGCAAAGCCCCGGTATCGCCAGCACTTATATGCTGCTCGAGAGCCATATTACTCTCGACCATCAAGGAGTAACGCATGACCGAATCGCTGGTTGACTCGCTTATCCAGATGTTTCCCAATGTCCCTTTTCAGAAGCTGCTTGGCATCGAAATCGTCGATGTCGTCACCGACCGGGCCGTTGTTTGCCTGCCATACCGCGATGATCTGGCTGGTGGCGGCAACGCCTTCCACGGCGGCGCGATCAGCAGCCTGCTGGATCTGACCGGCGCCCTAGCGGCCTGGTCCGGCCATGACCCGAAAAACGGCATGAAGGCAGCTACCGTATCCATGACCGTGAATTATCTTGCCGCAGCGCTGGGCAAGGACATCATAGCTACTGCGAATGCGGTAAAACGCGGGCGAGAGCTGATTTTCTCGGAGGTCTCGATTCGGGAGAAAGCTTCAGGCAAGCTGATCGCCAATGGCACAATGATCTATCGCATTGCCTGACCGGAACGTGGAACAAAGATTATGGCCGATGCCGACAGCACACTCGAACTGCCGGCATCGACTCAGGCATTATCCTCAAGCACATAGGTGGCAGCTTTCTCGCCAATCATCATGCAGGCAGCGTTGGTATTGCCACTGATCAACAGCGGCATGACGGACGCATCGGCGACGCGCAACCCGGATACTCCTCTGACCCGCAACCGGCTGTCCACCACAGCCAGCTCGTCCTCGCCCATGCGGCAGGTTCCCACCGGATGGTAGATGGATTCCGCACGCTGGCGTATATCCGCGTCAATCTGCTCATCGGTCACCACTTCCGTGGCAGGCAGGTCATCGCCGCCAAAGATAGAAGCAAAAGCCTCGGTACGGAACACTCTGCGAGCCAACTTCACACCCTCCCGTAACACCCGGATGTCATCACTATCGGAAAAATAACAGGGGTCAATCAAGGGCGCACTGCGCGGATCACTATCGGACAGGCGGACGAAGCCCCTGCTCTTCGGCCGCAACTGACACACATGGATGGTACAACCGAAACCCGACGTCAACTCCCTGCCATGATCACGCAGGAAAGTCGGCAGGAAATGCAGTTGAACGTCCGGGCGATCACCTCCCCCGACATTGAAAAAAGCCCCGGCTTCAGCGGCATTGCTGGCAAGAAGCCCCCGCCGATGGCGAAAGTAATCATAGAAGGCACGTATCAACCGCGGCAGAAAGTATGGCGAGAAACCAATAGCCTGTCTGCTACTGTCATGAATCGAAACCGTCATATCCAGGTGATCCTGAAGGTTTTGACCAACCGCCGGAAGGTGGATATGGCAAGCAACCCCGACGCTTTTCAAATGATCACGATCTCCTATACCGGAGAGCATCAGCAACTGGGGTGAATTGATCGCGCCACCGCAAAGAATCACTTCACGATTGGCAGTTAGTACACAGGTTATACCCTGCTGATCAATGTACTCGACTCCCTTGGCCCGGTCGCCACTTAGCAGAACCCGGGTGACCAGCGTATCAGTCATGATGCAGAGGTTTCCCCGGCCCTTCGCAGGATCGAGAAACGCTCGCGCCGCACTCCAGCGCCGTCCTTCCTTCTGTGTTACCTGAAAACGGCCAAACCCGCGCTGATTTTCACCATTGAAATCATCATTCCGCGGCTCACCTAGCTCCTGACCAGCACGAATGAAAAGCTCGGTCAACGGGTTGGGGTCCTGTACTCGAGTAACGTTCAGTGGACCGCCCCGACCATGCCAGGCATCTACCGGATACTGCTCGTTATTTTCATGGGCAGTAAATATCGGCCGCACATCCTCCCAGCCCCAGCCCTTTGCCCCCGCATCTTCCCAGCTTTCGTAATCGTGATGTTGCCCGCGGATATACACCATGGCATTGATCGAACTGCTACCGCCGAGGGTTTTCCCTCTTGGCCAGTAAAGTCGTCGCTCAAGCAGGGCTTTCTGAGGAGCGGTATTATAGCCCCAGTTACGCTTACCCTCCTTGATTAGCCCGATCAGCCCGAACGGGATATTGACAAAGCCACTGTTATCATGGGGCCCGGCTTCAATCACGCAAACGGTATAACGGCCACCTTCACTAAGCCTGTTTGCCAGCACACAGCCCGCCGAGCCAGCACCTACAATGATGAAGTCAAATTCACGATTATTCACCCTGATGCACCTCGTCAAGCCGGGAAAAACTCTTTATATGGTGAGCACGGTCACCATGGGTCAATGAGCAGTGGGTGATCAGACGAAAGTAGTGGCCGATATCAAGCTCTTCGGTAACGCCAATCCCGCCATGAATCTGGATCGCCTGCTGCGCGATGCGTACCGCCTTGTCCGCATAATAGGCTTTCGCGGCCGTACTGGCGCGCTCACGCTGGGAGACATCTTCGGACTCCGCCTTAACGGCCGCCATAAACAGCATTGACTCGAGCTGCTGGAGATCGATGAACATATCCACCAGGTAGTGCTGAATTATCTGAAAGCTACCGATGGCTACACCAAACTGCTTTCGCGTTTTGGCATATTCCAGGGTGCGCCGGTACAGCGCGCCAGCGGCGCCATACATCCGCGCGCAGTCGAGCACGCGCAGATAAGCCAGCAACCTGCTCAGCGCTTGCTCGGCTTTCTCGCCACAGGCGAGTATCATCCCGTCTGTAATATCGACATCATCAAACAGGACGTTAGCGATACGACCTCCATCCAGAGCCCGATAACGAATCGTCTCGCAAATACCAAGCGGCACAGCGAGCACAACAAGCTCGCCATCGGCAAGTGCAGTCGCCAGTAGCGTATCGGCAAAACCACCATCCGGAACAAAGTTTTTCTGACCTGACAGGCGTCTTCCATTAAGCTTCATGGAAGGCGTTAACACCTGATAACCGGCGTGAAAGTCGTACAGTGCACAGGCAAGCTTCACCCGTCCCTCGATGACGTCGCTCAACATGGCCAAGGTCGCATCGGAGCCGACGTATTCGAGCAGCTTGCCAGGAGCTACCACCGTATCAACGTAGGGATCCAGACATAACGCGGCGCCCAGTTCCCTGACAACCATCGCCACATCAAGGAGCGTACCACCGAACCCACCGCCGGATTCAGCGAAGGGCAGACCGAACCAGCCCAGCTCCTGCATTGCTGACCAGCGTGACGCGCCGAAAGGGTCCTGTTGCTCGATTTGCTTCCTATAGATATCAAAGCTGTAGTTATCCTTAAGATACCGGCTGGCGGTATCCGCGATAAGGGTTGTATTTTCCGGGAGGTTGAATTCCATCATCTCGCCTCAAAGGCCAAGCAGCATTTTGGCCAGCACATTCTTCTGGATCTCGTTGGATCCACCGTAAATGGTGCAGGCACGGAGAAAGTTGTAACGTCGCGTGGCGCGATTGAAAATATCACTGCCAATTGTTTCCGGGTTGTCCCAGGTTAACGACATCATGCCGCCCAACTCCACCATAGCCTGCGACACTTTTTGCTGAAGCTCGGTCCCTTTTATTTTCAACCCGGATGATTCCGGCCCTAAGGGCCTGCCCTCATCAGTCGCGGCAACGGTACGGAAGTTAGTGTACTCCAGCGCCATCAATTCGATTTCAAGCTCGGCGATACGAAGCCGAGCCTGACTTTTGTCCAGAAAGCCCGGCGATTCCTCCACAGCGTTCTTCAGTCGTGATATCTCGTGATGACTATCCGCCACGCCGGCGATGGTGGTACGCTCGTGCGTCAGCAGGAACTTGGCAATAGTCCATCCCATGCCCTCCTGACCCACAAGATTTTCGAGCGGCACCCGCACATCGGTGAAATAAACCTCGTTAAGATGATGATGGCCGTCAATCGAGTAGATCGGCCGCACCTCGATGCCAGGTGTTTTCATATCAATCAGCAGAAAAGAAATCCCGTTCTGCTGCTTGACCGTCGGATCGGTTCTGACCAGACAAAACATCATGTCCGACCAGTGGGCCTGCGTCGTCCATATCTTCTGGCCATTCACTAGATAATGGTCATCCTTGCGCTCTGCACGAGTCTTCAGGGACGCCAGATCCGAACCGGCATTGGGCTCGGAGTAACCCTGACACCAGAGGGTTTCACCACTGACGATACCTGGCAGCCAGCGATCTTTTTGCTCCTGAAAGCCAAAGTTATAAAGCACCGGCCCGACCATCGACACGCCGAACGGACTTGTCGGGGGGGCGCCTGCCATGGCTCGCTCCAGATCAAAAATATAACGCTGTGTCGCCGTCCAGCCTGGCCCGCCATACTGTTTCGGCCACGTCAGTGCCAGCCAGCCCTGTTTACCGAGCAAACGTTCCCACTTCTGCTGTTGTTCTTTAGCGAGCATTTCACCAAGCGCCGAGGAACGCTTGATATCATCCTGAACATTTTCCCGCATCCAGCTGCGAATTGATTGCTGAAACTCCCGCTCTTCCCGAGTGAAATCCAGATTCACGGTTTATCACCTCTTGCTTGCCATCGAGCGCCGTTTTCAAAAGTCATTCAGTTGACCCCACGGTCTTTGTTTTCCCAATAAGGCCACCTCAGTTCGTTCTTGAGAATCTTGCCGGCACCACTTACCGGCAGCGGCTCGCGACGAAACTCGATGCTTCGCGGCAACTTGTACCCGGCAATCAGCGCACGGCAATGGGCCAGAAGCTCGCCTTGATTGAGACCATGCCCTTCCTTTAGAACGACAATCGCATGAACCATTTCACCCCACTCGTTGTGGGGAATCCCCACAACCGCACATTCCTGCACCGCGGGATGGCTGTAGATCGCACCCTCTACCTCAACCGAGAAAATATTCTCTCCGCCACTGATGATCATGTCCTTGGCACGATCAACGATAAAAACAAACCCGTCTTTATCCATATAGCCGAGATCACCGGTATGCAGCCAGCCATTGCGCAACGTCTCGGCAGACGCCTGTTCCATCCCCCAATAGCCCAGCATTACGTTCGGACCTCTGGCGCATATCTCACCGACCTCACCACGCGGCAGCTCGACATCATCCTTGTCCATAATGGCAACTTCGACGCCCAGTGCTGCCCTGCCAGCACTGCGTAGCTTGGCGCCGCCCGGCACATGAAACTCCGGCGCCAGCGCAGTAATAATCGGCGACGCCTCTGTCTGCCCATACCCTTGAGCAAAACGAGCATCTGGCATCTGCTCCATGGCAATGATCAACACTGCTTCAGGCATCGGCGATGCACCATAAAGCATTCGCCTGACGCTGCTGACATCAAAATTGCTTATCTTTCCAGAAGACACCAGCAGGTTGATCATGGTTGGCACTAGCAATGTATGGGTGATTTTTTCACGCTCAATGAACGACAGCACATCACCCACATCGAAACGCGGCACAATACCGTGGGTGCCACCAGCCATGGTTACGGCAAAGGTACTTGCCATGTCGGCCAGATGGAACATCGGCGCTGCATGCATATAGATGGTGTCAGATCCGTAACCCATTTCCGGGACAACGTTCAGGGCATTAAACACAAGATTGTCGTGGCTCAGCATAACGCCCTTTGATCGCCCGGTCGTGCCGCCGGTATAGAACAGGCCGGCAAGCTGCGCACCACCTTCGCTCTTATCGGCCATGGGTTTGTTCTGGCCGATAAGCGACTCATAAGCGATACAACCCTCCGGCAAGTCACCTTCACCCATGAACACCACATGACTAACGCTTTCCATCAATGGTCGCAGGATCGGCAGCATCGCACTGAACGCATCATCAACGAACAGAACCGATGACTGGGAGTCATTTATCGCATAGGCAATCTCAGGCGGTGCCAGTCTGATATTAATTGGGTTGAGCACCATCCCTGCCCAAGGTATGGCAAAGAAATATTCCAGGTAACGATCGCTATTGAGTGAAAGAATTGCTATACGATCGCCATCAGCAACTCGCAGTGAGCGAACGCCGGCTGCCAGACGAGCCACCCGTTTCTCAAACTCATACCAGCTTTGCTTCCTGTTCGCGTAGATTGTGGCCACACCATTCGGGTTCAGCTGGGCCGCCCGACGCAGTACCTGGGAAATGAACATATCAACCTCCTTGACAGCCTGAAGATGTCAGATAAATCAAACGTCCTCAGCGTGCGTAGATAAAACGCCCCATCGATACATGAGTCGTATCCAGAAAAATATCGACAGAGACGACAATAAAACGCCGGCCCGCACGCACGATCTGCGGCACAGCACGAATCGTTCCGGCAAAGGCCGGTCGCAGATAATCAAACGTCAAGCTGGTACACAATGGCTGCTGCTGCATCCCGGTCTCTTCCACCACATGCAAGGAGGCAGCGACTTCGCCAAAACTCGCAAGAATACCGCCATGAAAAGTGCGTAGAAGCGGGTTGCCAATATGCTCTTCGCGGAAACACAATTGATAACAGACAGTGCCGTCATCTTCGCGGCTGACCCCAAGACCTAGGAAATGCACATAGGGTGTGTCATCAAGAACTTGCTTCTGCAGTTCACTCAACCCGGTACATTCGGTTGCTCGTGGCTCGGCTCCATACGCGGTCACTTTATTCAGCTCCATTCGTCACAGCCGTATCAAACGCCGGGCCGCGTGTCCCGACAGCGAAAGACCCCGATACTGAAGCCAACAGCGAATCATCTGAACAAACAACCGCCTTCCCCTTTACATAGGCAATATCGCCCTGCACCGCATAACACTCCACTTCGGCACGCACATCCTCACCCGGAAGTGCTTCCCTGATGAAATCCACACGCAGATCAATCGTTGCAATCGGTCGCATATCCCCCAGACGAGAAAATATGGCAAGACCGCAAGTGGTATCGAGCAAGGTAACCACAACGCCACGATGTAGCCCCCCGTTGCGATCAGATAGCGCTACACGACAAGGCATCCTCATAACGGCGCGACCCTTGCCAATCTCTTCAACATCAATTCCGAACGCGTTGAATAACGGATGTGAGGTACCGAAGAACGTTTTAGCCATGGTCAAGTAGCGGTTTGCGGCCTCAGATTGGGCAATCATTTCTCCCCCCTCATCAAATGCAAAAAATAGCCCAGGCCGCCAACATGGCAGCTAACTGAAGCATACGCGTTACAGTCTGCTTATTACCTGGTGAACATACTGCGACTCCAGTGTCCTGACATGACGAATGGCACCCTCAATTTCACGAATGGGAAACAAATCCGACTCCGACGCCATCTTGAGTAATGCTGCCAGACCTGACCAGGCCGCAGCTGAGCGCTGCATCAGCTCCACCAGTTTCGCAGCCCGCACGGCTGGCAGCATCTCGCCAGCCTCGAGCAGAAACTCGGCATACATCGTCCTGAAACCACCGCCACCGGTACCACGCTTTTCAATCACCTGATAAGCAAAGCGCAACAACCAGCGCCAGTTGTCATTTGCTTGCCACTGAGGCAACGATGCGATCCAGGTATCCAGTGCGGCCAGACCGCTATACGGCCCTCCGTTTGCGAGTGCACGGGCATTATCAATAATGGCGCCCCCCACCCGCTCCGCACTGACTTCCACCTTCAACGACTGCGGGGCAAACAGGTTTCCGTAATGAATAAATGGCGGCGAGCCTGAAAAGCGTGCATCAGCAAGATTGGTTGCCGGCACGGGGATCAATCCGGGACGCTCTGTATCACTGACCAACACTTCGTCACGTGCTTCATCCAGCTGCCATGCGACAATGGCATGACCCGGAAAATGGGTTTTACTGCCGAAATAGGGCAAGTGGTAAATGTCGGTGAGCAGCAATGCAGGCACGCCATCACGCAACGCCTGATGCAAGTCATTTGTTGCCGCGCCCTTATCCGGATAGCTTGACCATGCAAACGGCACAC
>JACCDZ010567567.1_pt1 | contig 11829 bp, 12 predicted proteins | sample 7449551 | NCBI WGS metagenome assembly JACCDZ01 (sample SAMN15323452, study PRJNA562643) | freshwater metagenome | isolation source: river surface water | place: USA:Blue River Watershed | collected 2017-08-18
CCAAACCTTCAAGATGAATGATACTAAGTGTGTTGATGTAGACCAGTTTCACATCCAATTCTAACTCTGCTTTGATTTGCTCAAAGATACGAGCCTGTTTCCAGTCATGTGAAGGTGTGCCTTCAATGATAACAATCTCAATACCTAATAGCGCACAAATTTTTAATAACCAAATTGCAAAGACAATATACTCAGAGGCATAGTCATCACTTAATGTTAATGGTCGATCAGTTATATCCCCACCAATCACAATTCTGTTGATTTTTTTACGGATTGCTATATCGACAACATATTTAAACGACTGCGTTACCGCACCAAGCGGTAACGCAGAAGTTCCAAAATGTACATCTTGAACCCAGAGAAACTTTTCAGTTTCAAAAGTTGAAGTCGAGTAAGTCATTATCGATCTTTTCTTCTGGTGCGGCTTCTGTTGTATGATTAGACTTTTCGGTATTTTTAGTAATACCAGTTGGTAAAGTTCGTTTAACACCGTAGTGTTCAAAGATTTTATTCATACGTTCAAAGAGCATCGGATCAACAGGAATACTAATAGAGACTCCATTCACAATCTCTTTTTTCATTAAAGCATCGCCAGACTTAGCTAATACTTCACGTTGGCGTTGTGCGTTTACCACAACACTATCGATAGTACGACCAGACTTTAACTCAACAACAATATCACGGTTTAAAACAGGAGGAACGGTAAACATATATTCACCGCCTTCAATTGTAAAATTCCCTGGATATAACGGGTTAGGAATTTTGCGACCACCTTTGACAACATCTACATCCATAAAAGCGTGGTTTAAACACACTTGCTGCACCCATTCACCTAATGGGGCTTGTCCGGATTCAAAACCATAGTTGAATAAAGGAAGCCAGCGATTACGGAATTCGTAATAATCAATACGAGGTTTTTCATACAAACCACCAGAACCTTTAATAAGCTCCAGCATTATTTTTGTTTGTTGATGCAATTCATTCAATTTCTTTCTCCTTAATCTCAAATACGATTGATACCACATCTACGCTAGCTAAGCGTTCCGTATAATCAAAGAAATAACCTTTAGCCCAGTTAACAATAGCTTCTTCAATAGCAGGAGCAGATTTAACCCCTAAACTATCTTCAACAGTTGCTACACCTTCTCCAATTTTTAGAATCAGGTGATCGCCTGTTAAAACAGGTGGTTGATTAGCAAGGAAGTTAATATCCAAGTCTAATGTGTTTAAAGATAATGAAGCAATTGTCCATTTTACAAGCTTAGGCATAGTTTATATTTCCAGGTGAGAAGTCTGAAACAGCAGAAAACTTTTTACTGTTCACGTAAAGTTCTTTAGAGAGTTGATAGCTATTACCATCTTGACTAACAATCCCTTCAATATAAACTTTAAACTGATTACTCGAATCTTCCATTGATGCATCGTCTAAACGTACAATAATTTCAACGTTATCAAAATAAGCAGAAAACATTTTGTTTAAATTGTTCTGCATGGTATCAGGGAGACGCTCCCACTGTTGAGAGCACATTTGAATATCTTTACTGAAACTGGAAATAGAGTCTCGAAAAAGAACAGTTTGAGAATACTGTGTTGACGCATAACACGCCATAATATAGTCTATCTTGAGGGAAGCATCAGTAATAAAACCTGAGCCATCCATTGAAGCGATTGCGTATGCCATAAGTGGTTCATCCATCAAAAAAAGAAAGGGGATTATTCCCCTTTCTTTTATGTTAAGTGACCGCCATTGAGGGAAGTTGGATCTTCCCCACCTTGTCTAATCATCCGTTTTACCAGATCAATAGTACGAAGTGCATCTAACTTTTCAGTTAATGCCAATTCATCAGCCCCTTGGTGTTCATAATAATAACTAGAAACTGTTGAACCATCTTCTCGTTTCTTATAAAGACCTTTGTTAAGTCTTCGATAATCACGATGTTGCCAACCAGATTTTCCACGATCTGGATCTTTGTAGTTGTTTGCCCAACCTTCAATCTGATTATCCCGTGACATACGTTGGATATCCAGATCAGCCATAATGAGTCGACGCATTGTCGGGTTACCGTGTTGAATATCTACGATATCTTCTAAATAACGGACGTGTCCATCATCGAAGTAGTTATTCTCTCTACGTTTCGCAATACGAATTTCATCTAACATTTCAGTGATGTTCATTCGACGAGAACTGATATCAAAATCTGATAACAACCCCATCAGCCGATCACTGGTAATTCGACTTCTAAAATCACGACTACGTTCTTGTAGCAAGGACGTGGTTCGTCGTGACGCTGGTCGGGAAAAAGATCCATACCCAGCTAAACTACCACCAGTTACGATATTCATAACTTACCTTTTATGTCGATTCAAAAACCGCTCAAGTTTCATGGCATGTGCTTTTGGAATAGCTGCATTCCCTGACAACTCCAACGGATTGTTTAGATCCATAGCGCCATAATGAACTGATAAAGGTTCAAATAGTGCCGCCATCTTTTTATCATGCAAAATTGTGCAAGTCATTTCATCGCCGTCAACAATTTATGCAACCACCGTTAAAGATCTAGATTATCCAATCAGCTTCATCATCTTCATATTTGAAAACAATGTCGCCATAGACTTTTTGTTTAGATAAAGCAAGGTTTGAATAGACTTGCTTTTTAGTTAACCCAGAGTACTCTAAAAACTCAACCACACTGGAGAAGTGTTTGACCTCACCTGTACTTACATTTTTAGAGATAACTTCTCTGGGTTGAGACCCGTCTCTAAGATTATAAGTTCTAGATAAGATCTCGGCTTTGTTTTTAACGTTTCCATCAACATCAACGTCACACTCACAAACAATGTACCGACCTTTAATAACCCGGTTGGTAAACTGTTTTCGCAAATGTTCGTAGATGGTTGTTCGGTTAATACCAAGTATATCTACTAGATCAATGATATTCTTCACAACACCTTCATTGGAGGTTTTTAAGTCGTGATAAAATAATCGGCGTGTATTGTCATTAAATGTACCTTTACCGTAGAAGTTAGATGCATTGGCTTTTAACATGTTGGTTGAACGTGTTACCCAGATTAGATTTGACACATCGTGGTTTAAACGATTGCCATCATCATGATCGACTTCAAGATCAAGAACATCGACATCCCAATCTAGAAATGTAAAGGCCTTTAATCTATGTAGTAAGCAAACTATACTAGCACCATCGTCTCGATTTAATCGAACAGATGGATACCCAGTATTGGCAACATGGATGGACATACGTCTACCTGTCACCGTTGACATTATATCACCATCAACATTCATTACATAAGAAGTAAATCCTGGGATATAGTAATAGCCTTTGTAATAACTCGATTCAACTTTAAACTTCCAAAAACCATTTAGTCTACCAAGTGGTCTTTTTTCATTTCTTATAAATTGAATCTCACCATTCTCATAACTCTTACAAAAATCCAAAACATCCATTTGAAGTGGTTTGTGTGTCAACATCCATAGCTCATCTTCACTTAAAGAATCAAACAAAGGATGATCTAGATAATAATGTCCGTCCAGGGGAAGAACCGTTTCATCTTTTAAGGAATCGAACAACGAACCATCTTCCAGTAGAGAGTATCTACCGTTACTATAAGGCAGTGATTTAAAACCATGTTTTAGTATATCCAATTTTAACTCCTATTGGACCTTTAAACATGTGGCTGCATTTTCCATTTCATCCTTTCGGATATATTAAGGTCATATCATCAACCTAGGTTAACCTTGTGGGTTTTATAGGTTGCTCTATTTTCGCAATGAAATCCTTTCATCACTATGGGACGCAACTCCCATGACCGTCGAACCTCTAAACTTTACTCTTGTGAAGCCTAAGTTTAGGTGGCTGCTGATTGCCCATTTATAATAACCCTTAGCACTTTGATGATATATATCTACAAAGCTTTTGTTTCAGCGTAGGTCATCCGCATTATTGTTTCTACCTTTCGGTACCAATACTGGTCATGCGGCTTTAGGGATCGTTCCAGCAATTAAAAGAGTTTTTCGATCTACGTTACCGTAGAAAGGACCCTGACGTGTTATTGACGAAATAACTTTTGAGTCGGCGTTGAACGGCTTAGTTGATAGGTTATGCATAAAGATCACCATTACCCGTGGATCATCATTCACACCATCAATTGGCATGTACTGATGCGATCCCCGTTCCATAGTCGGTGGTCGATGAAAGACTGCTGGTTTTGCACCACCATCATGAGCTGCTAAGAAATCCTTAAACATATCATTGAGGGTAGGGTCAAACTTACGAGCATACTCAGAACGCATATTAAACACGTCTGTAACAGTATAACCGTATTCACGAATTAAGATACCTCCGATCTCAATACCAAATACAACCATGGCCACAGACCAAGGAATAGTTAAATGTTGATAATGACGATTTGAACGCTGTTCAGATGCAATCACACAACGAGTGTTGAATGAAGCTGGTGTTCCGCAAATTGATTTACGAAGCATCCCTTCTTTTTTAAGGAAAACCTTTTCTAAGAAAGAACCTACCGAGTTCGCCATCAAAGTGTTGACTTTCCAAGATTTGGATTGCATTGCCTTTGCGGTGAGTGGTTTGATTTCCATTCCCAGTGATGTTAATGTTTGTACTGCATCTAATGCAAAAGTAATAACACTTTTATCCATAGACTCATAACTGTCATTCGCTTCAATCGCAAAGACATGTCGTGAATACATAGGTAAATGTTTTACAAATACACAGTCACGATACTTCAACACTAAATCATAAATAGGTTCTTGATAAGTACGATAACCACCACGACGGTTTTTAATCCCGAACCATATCTCCATAAACTCATCAAAACGTTTTTCAAATTCATTTATCCCACGAGGGATTCCTGCATCTAATAACTTCTTGAATCGTTTTTCTGGAACATAACCAACAGGTAAACGATAGTTGGGATCACAGAAGTATGACAGTAAAGAAATAGTTGTCTTGGTAGTCTTATCACGGAATGTTGTTTTACGATCAAGCATAAGCTTAATGATTGGGTTCATAAACCAATCCACACCATCCGGAGTTCGAATCCAATAATCGATCTCTACAGGTTGTTCAACAGGGTTGGAGCCTTCAGTGATATCAATAATATCACCTGTATACTTAATCGTTAAACGATCTCGTAGGTTTAAAGCATCCTGGTCTGTCATTACTTGGATGTCGTTAATGTAGGTAATTTTACCAGTTCGTTTGCGTTCCTCTTCAAAGAGTTCATCATGGTTTATGATCTCACCAACGATGCAGTTGAATTTTTCTAGTCCATACTGATCGAAATACATGTCAACTCCAAACTAATTATTATTGAAAAAAATAAGAGGAGCCGAAGCCCCTCTTATAATTAAACGTCTATTGATTATTAGTCACGATCACGGTAGTTCGAGTTGTTACGGCTGAACGAACGAGAGCTAGGGCCACGATAGCCACGGCCAAGTTTGTTAGAATCCATTGCACCTTGAACACGATCAGCGCTCAGACGTTGTTTAGGACGGAAGTCTTGAGTGTATTGATCAACAGTAGGAAGCATACGACATGCATCTAACGCTTCAACAACTGATTGGAAGAAACCATTGTCTAAACGCACGCGGTCAACGTAACCAGAAATTTTCATTCCGTTGTGACCAATAGCATCACGCACCAACTGTAAACGCTTATGAAGACCAAGTTCAGTATCATCTTCCAAGCTGTAGTCCCAATCTTCCGCTGCTTTCAATGAGCTGTTTTCATCGTAAGCATTGATAAGATATAGGTAACCCACATCCATGATTGAACGAACAGTGTGTTCGCCTTGGTATTCGCCTTGATAGAAACGGCGAGTTTCCGTAGGAATGATGATGTCGTCAGCTTCTGCCTTGTCAGAGTATTTACCAGCAGTTAAGTTATCTGCAGCTTCTTCCCATACGTCAAGGTCATTGCGCATCAACAAATCAGTGATCCAAGTTGTTGGGCCTGATTCTGTGCAATCCATTGAGATAATCACTTGGTTAGAGAACAAGAAGTCCACATCATCCAAGAAATCATTCACAGCTGTGTTTGCATAACTACGACGTGGCATTGCTTCGCCTTTCTCGTCTGGGATCTCAAGGAACAGACCACCAAGGTTACGAGTAGGTTCTTGCTGAACAAGTGCAGGTTTGAAACCATTTACCCACATGTCGTTGTTCGTAAGGATAGACAATGAAGCCATCGCATACAAGAACAATTCAGGAGATGGAGAAGAGTTACCTTCAATACCATTGGCAATGATGTTGATACCAAAGTTACGAGGTTTCTTTTTGTCCAAATCAAGTTCAGTGTAGAACGGTTCTACATAACCAGTTACACGCAGAATTACACCGCTGTCTTCTTCAACTGATTTGTTGTAAGAAAACTCTTCGCGGTTGTCTTCGTCACGATCGTCACGCTTTTTGATCGACAACGAGATACAGAAGTCCGAACGACGTGGCTGGCCTACATGGTCAAACTCAACTGTAGGAGTCTGGTCAATGTTTGCAACAATTTGTTCGTAGTCGTAATCGAACACTTCACCGATACGGACTTTGTCATTGTTACGAGTCAACCAGTTATACAAGCTGTTTGAAGATTCAATCACATGAATGAACAGACTATCAAGCGGGTTAAGCTCAACCGCAGTTTGTTCAGTCAATGTTGGGATTGAGAAGTTGTGTGGAATTACAGTTACGCCAGAAGAAGCGAAACGAATATCTTTCACATCTTTAAACAATGCAGCAGTTTCAGTTTGCACCGCACGTAGGTAAGTCGCATCCCAAGTTTTAGAAGCAACAGGAATAGTAGTAATGTCATCACCACGGAACACTGTACGCTTACGAGGGGTTAATGGTTCACCATCTTCAAGCATTAAGACGTGTGCCAACACACGGTTAGAGTTTAAATTGCGGATCGCAACTACGATACCAGGGTAACGAGTTTCGTAACCTTGTTCACGGCTAACACCACCCACTTTAATTTCAAAGCCAGGTAATACGTTTGGATCGCGATTTAACGCTGCTTGAATCCAACGCTGTGCTGAATCTGCACGAGGGCCCATTTGTTTTGTTGCAGCAACTGGACGAAGCAACTGGCTTAAAGTTGTAAAGTTCTTATCTGATTCTTCACGACGAGAACGACGTTGGTCTTTATTGCGGTCATCGCCACGGTTGTTACGACCATTGTTACCACGGTCATTGTTTGGTTGGCCTTGATCGATTTCTAAAGTACTCATGAGATAACTCCGGTTGATAAATAAATTAAAAGACAGCTACTTTGTGTCTGCTCACGTAAATAATGTAGATCTGTCTTTTTTTGGAAACGACAAAATATACCATCTCTAAAATGCTAATCTTTCGATTATGCATTTTCTACATATATATCGACAAATGGTATGAATTTAATTTAAGGATTAAAATAATGTACAGTTTATTTAATAGTCCGCCACTATTTAATCCCGGTTTAAGCAAAGTCACGGGCTGGAATGAAACTCGTCGAGTTGTTCTAGATGAAATGAATAAGTTGGCTAGACATTATCGTATCACCTCCCAGTGGTCTCGTAACACTAATGTTTTAAATCGAATACTAGAAGCACTAGATATCTCCCCAAATAAAGATAAAAACTACGTTGCTGAAATGGCACGGGAAGACTTCTCGCAAATGGTTGCCCAATTCGGAATGTATTCCTCTATGGTGACCACACGCAATCCTCCACTTTCTCAGTTCTACAACCAACAGTGTTTAGAACTATTGGTGTATGATGATAGCTATTTCGATGCAAATGCAGCAGCGGCTAATTGGCAGAACTTAGAACCGATTAAGATCCTAGAGCATCCGTTTGATGACATTCATTTAAGCATCCCAGATGATACTTATCGTAATCAAAATGATCAGCAGGGTTTAGCAATCATTTCAATTAATGTTCCAATGTTGGTTGTACAGCTCCATTACTGGGTTGAGAGCCAAGCCAAATTGAGTGATGATGTTTATGCGCAGACTGCTCAATTTCTAACACGATATCCAATTTTCAACTCAATGAAGTCACACTTAGACATTGCTATTCGCAATCGCCTGTTCAGACTCTATAATAATGAAGGAGTTAGTAATTTTTTAAAAGTGCATCCAGTTGCTATTCGAGATTACTCTCAATTGCTTGATAATAGTTTACGTAACGCTTGCAAAGTTCTTCGTGAAAGCAATCTCACCTATGATGAGATTCTCATGAACATCCCAGCAGTAAGTTATGAAAACCAACGTCAAGTAATTCTACTCCCTCGCATCTCTCCTACCCGTGCTGTTAAATGGGTTTTGGATATGACGCGAGTTCGTACGGTCTACAACCTCATACGTTATGAGAATGCTTTGGATTCAAACCCAATGATATCAAACCAAAGTAAAAACCCTCGTAACGTGGATACACGCGCCTACATTAAACGACGTTTAACTATTATGGCTAACGATCGTCCCATCTCTACACCTTTGGATGCTGATACATTAACAATGATGGAATTCATCAAAATTAATCTTTAAACAATCCATCGGTGATCAATTTGGATTTTGTACTGTTATTGTAGAAGAATCCTAGTCCCCCTAGTGCCAGGTAGAACGGTGACATAATTTGCGATGTCGCACGTTGTTCATCGACTGCCTGGACAATTTCTTTCGGAATACCATTCGCATCAGCAATCGGCATTGGTACAAGAATAGAAGCCATCTGCTCTACCCCAGTCTCCTCTAACCATAAACGTAAACGTGCTGCTATTGTACTATCTTCAATTGCATCTGCCCATGCTTGCATGTGACGTCGCTTACTTAATGCAACAGGTACTTTATATACACTGTATGGTGGTTCATCCATTTTACCGTATGTTGGTCCAAAGACTGAATTCCATAAATGGTATTGTCTAAAGGTTGCATTGTTGGCACCTGCTTTATAAGAATCAAATCCTCGGATTGTATCCGTTTGATAGATGATTCCCCCGCTTCGAATAATCTCCCGCGTTTCTTTCTCCAACGCAATTGGTCGAGCAAGAACCTGATCTTTGGTTAATGTAATATTTGCTTTTACATTATCTAGAATATCATGTTCAATAAACTCATCCAACTGATCTGCAATTTTCTTTGCAAACCGTGCTGAAATAAAACCAACCCCTTTCTTCTCCAATTCAGGATGTTTAAGTACCCGTCCTTCTTCTAACTCTTTACGTGCAAAGTAATGTTTCATCGCTTCGGTCAATGTGTACATTGAGAAGTAATATTCATTCTTAGCCCCAAGTTTTGAAATCAGTTCTTCAGGCACACCCATGTTGGCACAGAGTTTACCAAACGAGTTTGCTACTGATTCGGAAGTAAAGAAGATAACATTAAAACAAACCATATACGATATCGCATTAAAGTTGTATGAGCCACTAATACGTTTAGTCCAGTATTGGGTTGTACCAATTGCTGAGTCAGTATCAGAAGTCAAAATAACTTCACGCAACATAGTACGTAAATACGCCATACCAGATGGTAGGTAGTTTGGACGCCAAAGAGCATTGATGAACTTTTCATACTTTTCAAAAAAGTGGGTGTAGCTCTTTGCAACATTGTTGATAATGTTTTGACTTTCTTTATCAAAATCTTTATACAATTTACCGCGAGTCATATCTTTTAATAAAGAGAAAACTAAGGTCTGTACGTCCGAAGATGCGTTGTTATAGTACTCATCCACATCAGTCATGTTGTGTTTTGTAAACTCATTTAGCTCGGCAAATAAGCTATCAATGAACTGTGGGTTAAACTTATCAAGGTGGTACATGTCACCTAAATAAACAAACGCACAACGAGCACCATCATGCATGGTTGAAATGAAAAGTTTAAATTCATTCTGCCAACGTTTAGAACGGAAGTATTTGGTATAAGACTTAGCTGCTGTTTCATACACATCCTCATAAGTCGGAATTTTTAAACCGAACTCTTTAACAATTTCTAAGATTTCATCATGCTTTGCTAAAGTCATTGCATTGGATAATTCTTGTAAAACGATATGAGGTTCCACATAAACGCGGTTACCAGCATTAAATCTTTCTACTGTAATGTTTGCGTAAGATGTAGCAGAACGACACGTTGAGGTTAATCCTTGATGCCCAGAAGCATTACATAAAGCATTGAACCAAGATGAGTTAGCACCAGAGTAAGAGTTATTTAATTCTTTCTCATTTAACTGCATCACCCCATAATCGCCAGCCAATTTAAATTCGCCTTTTACTTTATAGTCCTGTCCTTGTTTTTTATAGACAGAACGTTTAGCTGCTTTCTCCTGAGTAAACTTGGCAGTAATAGAAGGGTTCTTTACAGGATCTCTATACGCGGTCTGTGATGGGGCTAGAACATAACCTTCTTCACGTGAGGTTTTTAAATACTGATAAAATGAACCTACAAGTAATTCCCGATTACCCGGGGAAGTTTGATGAATGTACTGAACTTGTCGATCAAAGAAAGGGGAGGCACCATCTTTCTTAATTGAATCTTGTACCCACTTTCTAACATAATCACGGTCATAACCGTATAAATTACAGATGTGATCTGTCTGGGCGTTTACCCATGCGATTAAAGGATCGCCATCACGTTTGTATTCATTATTTTTAAAAACAAAAGGTCTAATCTGATTAGTCATGACTTACTCCGTCAACTCATAAATGAGGGCGTACTGTATAAAAAGCAAATAAAAAATAAGAGGAGCCGAAGCTCCTCTTATTATAATTTTTCAAAACTTACAACAGTAACACCACGTGCCTGTAATGCACGTTGAATACCAGCAACATCATTGACTTCTACATTATCAATTACAATTTGATACTTGCTCTTTGCTGATATCTGAATTGAGTTTTCAACAATCCATGGTAAACCAATCGCTTCACGCTGACCATTTGATTCAATGATCACATAACTATAATCCAAATGAGAATTTGGTAGGTTTGGAACATTTGGTTTAACCTGTAGATGTTTAGCCTGAATGTCTTCAGCTAGACTAGCAATATCTGCAGACACTATACCATGTACTTTCACGCCATCAAAAATAGAGCGAATGACATTAGAGTGAGTGTTAAAACTGACTGTAGACCCGGGGGTTAATTTTGTATAGGACATTTGATCACCTTGGTTACGACGAAGTGTTCTAAACTAACAATATCACGTTCAATATAAATTGCGCCGCAAGATTGGATAAAGGTCACTCGATAAACATAATTGTTTTCTTTCGTTGGTCGGATGTAATTAGTTCCATCGAACGTATCTAAAATTAGATCATTGATCTCACTATCGCTTTCACCTAATAAAAGCTGTAGGCGATGATTATCACCCATAACAACGAAATAAATAGACTGTTCGACAAACTGTTTAAAGCTCATCGGTTGAGTCGGGATATCACTGTAGTTATCTTCAACGTATTTATTGTACGCTTCGGCGAATCTACGGATAATTGTTTCTTCTTCGATTAAATCGATTAACTCAACCATAGCTCCTCCTATTAACGTTTGGTTAGAATTCTCTCCAAGTTAACTGTTCCTGTTACAATTTGGTAACTTCCCACATTAACTCTTAACTCATATTTATCGGCATCATACTCAAACACCCCATTGTACACCCAATCTGCTTGAATATCGAACATAGTGTTTGTCCAAATTTCTCGCAAGTGATTGAGTGATTCAATAGTGACATCTAAGTATCCATTAAAATAAGATAAATCTTTCAACTTTTGGACAAAATTTTCAATACAGTCTTGCAACTCATCTTGATTAAAAGATTTAGCTAC
>JACCDZ010435429.1_pt1 | contig 11825 bp, 9 predicted proteins | sample 7449551 | NCBI WGS metagenome assembly JACCDZ01 (sample SAMN15323452, study PRJNA562643) | freshwater metagenome | isolation source: river surface water | place: USA:Blue River Watershed | collected 2017-08-18
AGGCAGAATCGCTTGATACTCTTTATTGCGACCCATTTTTGCTGAACCACCCGCTGAATCTCCCTCTACGAGGAAAATTTCATTCAGGCTAATGTCTTGGCTCTCACAATCGGTGAGCTTTCCAGGCAGCACTGCAACGCCGGAAGATTTTTTCTTCTCTACTTTCTGACCTGCACGAGTTCTTGCTTGCGCCTGCTTAATCACTAAGTCCGCTAATTTACGACCGTAATCAACGTGCTCGTTAAGCCACAGCTCAAGAGCAGATTTAGCGTAACCAGAAACTAAACGTACAGCATCCCTGGAGTTCAAGCGCTCTTTAATTTGACCTTGGAATTGAGGATCCAACACCTTGGCAGACAAGATGAAAGAGGCTCGTGCAAAAACGTCTTCAGGCATCAGCTTGACACCTTTAGGCTGTAAAGCATGCATCTCGATAAAGCCTTTAACAGCATTAAATAGACCTTCACGCAATCCGCTTTCATGAGTTCCGCCTGCTGGAGTTGGAATCAAGTTCACATAACTTTCGCGTACTGGCGCACCATCTTCAGTCCAGGTCACAACCCATGCAGCGCCCTCACCCTCGGCAAAGGAATCATCATCTCCACTGCCAGTGGCATATTGCTCACCCTCAAAGGGGGGGATGACTTCTGCGCCATGGCCAGCTTGAGCCATTGCTTCGTTTAAATAACCGCGTAAGCCTTGTGCATATTGCCAGGTTTGACTCTCGCCAGATTTCTCTTGAATCAGGGTAACTTTTACACCTGGCAGCAAGACTGCCTTAGAGCGCAATAGGCGAATGAGTTCTGGCATCGGAATCGCAGCACTATCAAAGTACTTGCCATCAGGCCATGCACGGACGCGTGTCCCGTGCGATTTATCTTCTTTACCGGCAGCGCTGGTTTTAAGCTTTTCGATGACCTTGCCATCAGCAAAAGTCAAAGTAGACACTTGACCTTCACGCCATACAGTCACTTCAAGGCGCTTAGACAAAGCGTTGGTTACCGAAACACCAACTCCGTGCAAACCACCGGAGAATGCATAAGCACCGCCAGTGCCTTTTTCAAACTTTCCGCCAGCATGAAGCTGGGTAAAGACAATTTCCACTACTGGAAGCTTCTCAGTGGGATGCATTCCAACCGGAATTCCTCGGCCGTCGTCTTCAATACTCACACTACTATCGGTATGCAAAGTCACAATGATGTGCTTACCAAATCCACCCAAAGCTTCGTCAGATGCGTTATCCAAGACCTCTTGAATAATGTGCAATGGGTTATCAGTACGGGTGTACATTCCCGGCCTCTGACGGACGGGCTCGAGTCCTTTTAGGACCTGAATTGATGATTCGCTGTATTCGGATGTTTTACGGGTAGCCATGCGCGCAAATTGTAGTCATGTCTGAACTAAAACCTGAATTTTCATCAATTACCCCTATATTCATGCCAAAATTGATGCATGGGAGCCTTAAGTCATATTCGCGTTTTAGACCTCAGCCGTGTTCTTGCCGGCCCATGGTGCGCACAAAACCTCGCCGATCTCGGTGCAGACGTCATTAAAGTGGAGCGTCCAGGCGTTGGGGACGATACCCGACACTGGGGCCCTCCTTTTGTGAAGGATGCTCAAGGTCAAGATACCGCTGAAACGGCCTACTTTATCTGCATTAATCGCAATAAACGCTCAATTACAGTCGATATCAGCAAACCTGAAGGCCAAGAAATCATTCGCCAGCTTGCAAAAGACTCTGATGTGGTGATTGAAAACTACAAAGTTGGTGATTTAGCCAAATACGGACTGGACTATGAGAGTCTCAAAAAGGTTAAATCAGACCTCATTTATTGCTCTATTACGGGTTTTGGACAAAACGGCCCCTATGCTCAACGCCCTGGCTATGACTTCATCATCCAGGGAATGGGCGGTTTTATGAGTGTTACCGGAGAGGCTGAGGATTTTCCAGGGGCTAGTCCGCAAAAAGCCGGGGTTGCCATTGCCGATATCTTTACTGGCATGTACGCGAGTACCGCTATCTTGGCTGCCGTAGTGCATCGAGATAAAACGGGACAGGGTCAATATATTGATATGGCACTCTTAGATACCCAGATTGCAGTTATGGCGAACATTTCGAGTGCCTACTTATGCTCAGACAAGGTTCCACGTCGTTGGGGTAACGCCTCCCCCATCATCGTTCCTTACCAAACCTTCCCGACCTCAGACGGCTGGATGATTGTGGCCGTTGGAAATGATGGGCAATTCAAACACTTTGTGACTGCTGGCGGGGAGGCACATTTGGCTACCAACCCCCTCTACATCAATAATCCCATTCGAGTGGAAAACCGCAAGTCATTGATTCCATTACTAGAAGTGATGACGAGACGGAAAACTAAAGCTGAATGGATAAGCCTTTTAGAGGCAGCAAATGTACCCTGTGGCCCCATCAATAACTTTGAAGAGGTATTTGATAACGAGCAAGTGAAGGCCCGTGGCGTCCAAATTCATGTTCCGCACCCAACAGCCGGCACTATGAAGCTCGTTGCTAGCCCAATGAGACTGTCAGAAACTCCAGTTGAAGTCCGGATGGCGCCCCCAACCTTAGGTCAACACACAGATGAAATTCTGCAGGAGCGCTTGAGCCTAGACTCCAACGCCATCGCAGCACTTCAAGAAAAAGGCATCATTTAAACGATATGCCATTGATTAGCTCGAGCCAAAAACTATCACTGAAACAAGTACTGATTTTTGGCGGGCTGATGGTCACTTTCTCCATGGGCATACGCCATGGATTTGGGCTTTTTAACCTGCCCATTACTTTGGCCAATGGCTGGGGACGTGAAACATTTGCTCTTACTATTGCATTGCAAAATCTTATTTGGGGTGCAGTTCAACCCATCACTGGTGCTTTAGCTGATCGTTACGGCGCATTCAAAATTATGGTCGCCGGTGGTGCACTCTATGCACTCGGTTTAGCCGGCATGGCAATTTCTACAGATGCTTTGAATTTTTCATTAGCAGGTGGATTGTTGATTGGTCTTGCACAGACCGCAACGACATACAGTGTGATCTACGGAATTTTAGGTCGCAACGTTGCCGCAGAACAACGTGTGTGGGCCATGGGCATTGCAGCCGCCGCTGGATCATTTGGACAGTTCCTCATGATTCCAGTAGAGCAAGGTTTACTCACGAACTTTGGTGCGAATGATGCACTGTTAATGTTAGCGCTGATGGCCAGCCTCATGATTCCGCTTGCATTTATGTTGCGCGAACCAAATGCCATTAGCTTGCAACAAGCGAGTGATCAAACAATTAAACAGGCATTAAAAGAAGCATTGGGCAACTCCAGTTTTAGATTGCTCACACTAGGCTATTTTGTGTGCGGATTTCAGGTGGTGTTTATTGCGGTTCATCTAGCGCCCTACCTTAAAGATTTATCTAAGATTTACCCTGACGTAGGTGCACCGGCAGTAGCCACTACCGCACTAGCCGTAATCGGATTATTTAATATCTTTGGGACCTATAGCGCTGGAATACTAGGGCAACGCTTTCCTAAACGCTACCTGCTGTCAGGCATCTATATCAGCAGATCTTTAGCCATCATGGCCTTTGTTTGGCTGCCTCTGAGCCCCACTTCCACCTACATCTTTGCAGCCATCATGGGCTTCCTATGGCTGTCTACCATTCCCTTAACCAATGCAATTGTGGCGCAGATTTTTGGCGTCAAATACCTCACCATGCTGTCGGGCTTGGTGTTCTTCTCACATCAATTAGGTAGCTTCTGCGGCGCTTATTTTGGTGGCTACTTATTTGACCGCACCGGCTCCTACCTGATTGTTTGGAATATTGCGATTGCCTTAGGCGTGTTTGCATTCTTGGTCAACTTACCAGTGAAAGAGCGAGCGATTCATCGCGTTGCTACAGCCTGAGTTTTTCTGATGAAGATTTCTATTGCGCGCTCAGCTCTCTATTTCCTATCTCTACTGATCTTAGGGATTATTTTTTCTGCCTACTTTGCGGCAGACATGTTGGTTGCAATCACGAATACAGTGTGGGCAATGTGTGGCTGGTAATCAGTGGATAATGATTCAAGCCTCAACATCTTTTTGAAATTCGATTTATTTTTTTCAGTCTCGCCGTAGCACAATGGATAGTGCACATGCCTCCTAAGCGTGGGATACAGGTTCGATTCCTGTCGGCGGGACCACTTAAAAAATAAAAAACTTATCCACAGGCTTTGTGGATAAATACTCAAAAGTTTTCGTAAGTCGTAGATTTGTATAGAGTGAGCTGGCTTGCTTAAATTATGAGCATTAGTCTCTGACAAAAATATAAATAAAGAACTGTTGACAATTCAAATTCGCTTATAGATTTTTAGACTACTTTTTCGGTATTTTTTCTTTTCTCTTACACTTAGCGCATGCATAAGCTCACCACTAGTACCATCGCCGCCTTAGAGGAGATGCTCCAAAACGCGGCGCGGTCTGCGCCACAAGATTTCCTGCCCATCCATTTTTTGGGCGGCAGCTCAGCTGGACAGGTCATTGGGCACCTAAACCCTGAATTTATCCCTTTTTTACAAGAATCGTTGGCAAAAACCCCAATCTCTTTGGTAGAAATGGGTCATGATCGCCTGACTATTCGCCACGCAAGACCCCTAGCGTTGTCTTCTAGCCTGGCAAAATTAGCGGATCGGATGCAACAAGGCGGCTTTATTCCGGGCTGGAGGCATGAGGATTTCGCCTGGATTGACCAAAATGGGCATGAATACTTCCGTCTAGAGCGCTCGGCCTTCCGTACTTTTGGCTTTCGTAGCATGGCTACCCACATTAATGGCTATACCAAGGCGGGCAATATCTGGCTTGGACGTCGCAGCGAGACCAAGTCAACCGACCCAGGTCGCCTCGATAACCTAGCTGCAGGCGGTATTGGCGCGGACGAAACCCCCTGGGATAATGCCCGCCGAGAATTATGGGAGGAAGCTGGCGTTCCACCCCAGATTTCTGATCATATTGAGCCTGTGGGTCGTATACATATGCGTCGCCCTATCCCGGGACGCGGTTTTCATGATGAACAGCTTTATATCTATGACTTAGAGCTAGCGGAGAACTTTATACCCACTAACCACGATGGCGAAGTCAGCGGTTTTATTGAAATCTCGCTTTCAGAGGCTGCAGCCCGTATTTTGGCCGATGAATTTACAAGCGACGCAGCCTTTGTGACGGCAGATTTCATTTTGCGCAATACCAAAGCCAGTTAAGTTCTGGGAACCAACTCAACGGCTTGATTTTGATCATCCTTCTTGAACCCATTTCATGGTTAAATTGGGTCTAAGGATGAAACAGGGGTGCCCTTCTAGTGATTTTTGCTACGAGGCGCTGAGAAAGACCCTATAACCCGATCCAGGTAATGCTGGCGTGGGGAGTTTTCCATCAGACCGTCACCCGGTTTCGTCCATCTAAACACAGTCAGGAGATGGACATGAGCGATACCAACAACAAAACTAAACAAGAAATTCCAAGCTTAAAAAGCCTGGAGCGTGACTTTGGCCAGAAGTTTGCCTACCCCGCTTCTACTAAAACCTATTTAGAGGGCTCACGTCCAGACATCAAAGCTCCTATCCGCATGATTGAGCAATTACCAACCCGGGTTGGTGAAGAGATGGTTTCCAATCCGCCGGTGCCGGTTTACGACACTTCAGGTCCGTATAGCGATCCTGACATTGTGATCAACCTTGAAAAAGGCTTGCCTTTATTACGTAAAAGCTGGATCGAAGAGCGTGGTGACACAGTGCAATTAGCTGGACCGAGTTCTGAGTACGGCGTTGCACGCTCACAAGATGCAGCAACTCAGAATTTGCGTTTTGCCCACATCAATCCACCGCGTGTTGCTAAAGCCGGGCAGAATGTGAGCCAAATGTATTACGCCCGCAAAGGCATCGTGACTCCTGAAATGGAATACGTGGCTTTACGTGAATCCATGGGTCTTGAGCAGTTGCGCAAAAATCCTGAATACAAACAACTACTCAAGCAGCATCCAGGTAAGAGTTATGGCGCCAATTTGCCTGACATTGTTACTGGTGAATTTGTACGTTCAGAAATTGCTGCTGGTCGCGCCATTATTCCGGCCAACATTAATCATCCAGAACTCGAGCCGATGATTATTGGCCGTAACTTCCGCGTGAAGATTAACGGCAACCTCGGTAACTCTGCCGTAACCTCTTCAATCAACGAAGAAGTTGAAAAAATGGTGTGGTCGATTCGTTGGGGTGCAGACACCATCATGGATCTATCTACCGGTAAACATATTCATGAAACCCGTGAGTGGATTATTCGTAACTCACCAGTTCCAATTGGTACTGTTCCAATCTATCAGGCACTCGATAAGACTGGCGGTATTGCAGAAGACCTGACTTGGGAAATGTTCCGCGACACCTTAGTGGAACAAGCTGAGCAAGGCGTCGATTACTTCACTATTCATGCTGGTGTATTGCTGCGTTATGTTCCATTAACAGCTGACCGTATTACTGGCATTGTTTCTCGCGGCGGCTCGATTATGGCGAAGTGGTGTTTAGCTCACCATAAAGAAAACTTCCTCTATACGAAGTTTGATGAGATTTGTGAAATCATGAAAGCCTATGACGTTTCCTTTAGTTTGGGTGATGGTTTACGTCCAGGCTGTATTGCAGACTCGAATGATGCAGCGCAGTTTGGCGAACTTCATACTCTTGGTGAGTTGACTGCCAAAGCCTGGAAGCATGATGTTCAAGTCATGATTGAAGGTCCTGGTCATGTCCCAATGCAGCGCATTGAAGAAAACATGACTGAAGAATTGAAGCACTGCCTAGAGGCACCCTTCTACACGCTTGGACCATTGATTACCGATATCGCTCCTGGATATGATCACATCACGAGTGGTATTGGCGCTGCGCAAATTGGTTGGTACGGCACAGCAATGCTTTGCTATGTCACACCAAAAGAACACTTAGGCTTGCCTGACAAGGAAGATGTACGCACCGGCATCATCACATACAAGATTGCAGCGCATGGTGCAGACTTGGCTAAAGGTTTACCAGGCGCTCAAGTGCGCGATAACGCTTTATCAAAAGCGCGTTTTGAGTTCCGCTGGGAAGATCAATTTAATCTCGGCTTAGATCCTGAGCGTGCTCGTGAATATCACGATGCTACCTTGCCTGCTGAAGGTGCAAAGATTGCTCACTTCTGCTCGATGTGTGGGCCAAAGTTCTGCTCAATGAAGATCACTCAAGAGGTTCGTGATTACGCAGCAACTTTAGATGCTGATGGCAATCCGAAAGCAAAAGTGATTCCGATTACTGCCGAAGCCTCTACCGATCCACAAAAGGGAATGGAAGAGATGTCAGCGGAGTTCCGTAAGCGCGGTAGCGAGATCTATCAGTAAGTGAGTAGCGCATTCTCAAACGGCAAATATGCCATCGTTGGCGCCGGCCTCATGGGTCGGTTGCTAGCGGTCGCACTTGCTAAGCGCGGCGCTCGCGTAGAGCTGTTTGAGAAAGGCGCTGCAGATGGCGCTCATTCGGCTGCACGCATTGCTGCTGCCATGTTAGCCCCACTGGCGGAATCTGCCATTACTGAAGATAACGTCGTGCGTATGGGTGTTCATAGCCTCCCTCGCTGGAAGCAACTAATCGATGAGTTAGCAAAGCCGGTGTTCTTTCAACAAGATGGCACTTTAATCTTGTGGCATCGCCAAGATGCCAGTGATGCGGAACGTTTTGCCTCTCATCTCGAGAGAAATTGTGATCGCAATCAGGCGCTTGCCAAACCGATTCATCTAGATGGCCAATCACTAGCAGAAATTGAGCCTGGTGTTGCTGAGCGTTTTACTCAAGGCCTCTATCTGCCTAATGAAGGGCAATTAGATAACCGCCAACTACTAGAAGCACTGTTAGTCGAGCTCACCCTGATGAAGGTGTCCTGTCACTGGAATCAATCTGCGAACCCAGAGCAAATTCGCAATCAACAGAATGGCTTTGATTGGGTTATTGATTGTCGCGGCTTAGGTGCTAAAGAAGCCTGGAAGCAAGTTGCTGATGCTTCCAAGAATTTACGTGGCGTACGCGGGGAAGTTATTCGCCTACATGCACCTGAAGTCAAACTACGTCGCCCTACTCGGCTAATCCATCCTCGCTATCCAATCTATATTGCCCCGAAAGAAGATGACGTCTACGTTGTTGGCGCAACGGAGATTGAATCAGAGGATTTATCTCCCATGAGCGTCAGATCTGCCATGGAATTGCTCAGTGCGATTTATACCGTACATAGTGGTTTTGCAGAGGCGCGTATTTTAGAAATGGCAACACAATGTCGCCCTACGCTAAAAGATAATCTGCCAGAGATATCAATTGATTACAAACCAGATCAAGCCAAGCTCATGATGATCAATGGACTCTATCGCCATGGCTTCATGATCTCACCAGCGATTCTGGATTGCGCGCTAGAGGTATTGAGCCTAGGCTCCAGTTCAACAGCAACCAACCTAGGTTTACAAGTAACATACGCTACCAATCAGGATTTAAGTACATGCGCATCCTAGTGAACCAAGTTGCTAAAGAGGTTCCAGAGAACAGTACGATTGATGATGTGCTGGTAATGATTGATGCGCAACCGCCATTTGCGGTTGCGATCAATTATGAATTTGTTCCTAAGACTAGGCATGCCGAAGAAGTATTGCGTGAAGGCGACGAGATGGAAGTGATTGCACCAGTCACTGGCGGCTAATCCAGCGACCTATGCAGAAATAAATACAGATAAAAAGTAATTGATCAACATGACAGCTCCTTTGCCAAACCCCCTAAATACTGCAGACCCCTTAGTGCTGTATGGGGAAACTTTTGCTAGTCGTTTATTACTAGGGACATCACGCTACCCATCTCCACAAGTTTTAGAGAATGCCGTGAAGCAATCCAACCCTGGAATGATCACTGTCAGCCTGCGTAGGCAAGGCACTTCAACTACAGAAGCTCACTCTGGGTTTTGGGACCTCTTGAAGAAAATGGCTGTGCCAGTTTTACCCAATACCGCAGGATGCCACAGCCCAAAAGAAGTGATTGCTACTGCCCAGATGGCGCGTGAGGTATTTGAAACCAACTGGATTAAGTTAGAGCTCATCGGCGATGACTACACTTTGCAGCCCGATACTTTACGTCTAGTTTCTGTAGCGGAAACTTTAATTAAAGATGGTTTCAAGGTCTTGCCTTATTGCACGGAAGATCTCATCTTGTGCCAAGGTTTAGTGGATGTAGGCTGTCAGGCTGTAATGCCTTGGGCTGCGCCGATCGGTACCGGTCAAGGACCTTTAAATCCGTATGCATTAAAACTCCTTCGTGACCGCTTAAAGGTTCCTCTTCTCGTGGATGCTGGCTTAGGATTGCCCTCTCATGCATGCAGCGTGATGGAATGGGGTTTTGATGGTGTCTTACTGAATACTGCAGTTGCTTTAGCAGATGATCCCGTGGCAATGTCTAAAGCATTTGCAGCAGCAGTCGATGCGGGTCGCATCGCCTACCTCTCTGGCGCTATGCAAGCCCAGCAGTCTGCACAAGCTAGTACGCCATTAGTTGGCACACCTTTCTGGCATCAAAGTTAAAGAGCAATACGAATGAGCTTAGTTAGAGACCTTGCAGATCAAATTGTTGCAGCTCATGCTAAGGATGACTTGTGCCTGCCTATTCCGGCATACAGCATGTCATCACCTCCACCAAAAATTGATAACGAACATGCAGCCGATCATTACGAGCTTGCTGGCGTGCTTGCATCTATTGAGATGGGTTTTATTGAATGTGATGCCAAGGTACTGGGTAAGGCTTGGTCACGCATGACTCACCAAGATGGTGGCTTTAACCCCTTTAAATGGCCATCGAGACCCGAGCATTTTGACTTGCTTCCTTGGACTCGGAATATGAACCCAAAAGCTTTCGCCGAATGCCCAAAGCGTTTAGGTTTGTATGCCGTGATGCCAGATGCTGATTGGGTAAAGCGTATGGTTGATGCTGAAGTACCAACCGTACAACTTCGGCTGAAATCGGATGATCAAAAACTGATCCGCAAACAGATCGCAGAATCTGTCGATGCGGTCAAAGGTAGCAAAACATTGCTCTTTATTAATGATTACTGGCAAGAGGCAATTGAAGCAGATGCCTACGGTGTTCACTTAGGTCAAGAAGACTTAGAGATTGCAGATCTAGATGCCATTCGATCTGCAGGACTGCGCTTAGGTCTCAGTACACACGGCTATGCAGAGATGGTCTATGCAGATCGCTTCTGCCCAAGCTACATCGCCATGGGCGCCGTGTTTCCAACCAATCTTAAAAAGATGGCTACAGCACCTCAGGGCTTAGGACGTTTATACAAGTACGCTCAATTAATGAACCACTACCCCTTAGTGGCTATTGGCGGCATTGATGAGAGCAGTATTCATGCGGTGGCACAAAGCGGTGTTGGCTCAGTGGCAGTTGTTAGGGCAATTAATGGATCGGATGATCCAAAAGCTGCCGTTAAACGACTGCAAGAGCTCATGAAAACTTAATACTTACCCTCTTCTTCTGGCAATGCAGTTGGATAAAAATCATGCATATGCCATAAAGGTCCCGGGCCTTCACCAATACTTAAAAAGCGTCCCGCCTCGAGTCCCGCCTCAACATAAGAAATTGCTTTAGCAACCGCATGAGAAAGATCGTGACCATCCGCTAAATAGGTTGCAATAGCTGATGCCAAAGAGCAACCGGTGCCATGGGTATTGGGCGTATTAACGCGGTAGTGCTTGAATTCTTTTGACTGAACTACTTCAAGACCATCTTCAATAGTTCGCCACATCAGAAAATCGGTCAGTTGAGTATGGGAGGTATCGAGGTGACCGCCCTTGATCAAGACTGCTTGGGGGCCCATATCCAATAATTCTTCTGCAGCCAGCTTGAAATCATCTGGACAAAGTAGCTCTCGACCCAATAATAAAGAGGCCTCCTCTAAATTTGGAGTTACCAGCATCGCCATCGGAAATAAGTCTTTGATCATGGCTTGAGCAGTATCGTCACCGCCAAGGCTGGCGCCTGATGTTGCTCTCAATACGGGATCCAAAACAATTCTGTTGGCTCCATGGCGCTTGAGGGCCGATGCTACGGTACGAACGATCTCTGGGCTAGCTAACATGCCAATTTTGACGATGTCTACCCCAATATCCAAAAATACTGCATCGATCTGAGCCTCGACCACATCAAGATCGATATCCTGAATACGGATCACCCCCAAAGTGTTCTGGGCAGTGATGGCCGTGATGGCCGTCATCCCATACCCACCAAGGGCTGTAATGACTTTGAGGTCAGCCTGAATGCCTGCGCCACCGCCACTATCGGAGCCGGCAATGGTCAATACTTTAGGGATCTGTACAGAACTTGGAGTAGATGATTTCATCTTGCTATAATATCGGCTTATTCCTCGATAGCTCAGTTGGTAGAGCGCCGGACTGTTAATCCGTAGGTCCCTGGTTCGAGCCCAGGTCGAGGAGCCAAATTAGTAAAGCCCCTAGAGAAATCTAGGGGCTTTTTCTTTGGTACCACCCAGCGCTTAATCGGCGCCATAAGTAATGAGGGGGACTAGAAAATTACCCCTTCTGCCCAATTTCAAAGTTCGCCATTTTCTCTAGTGCCTTCACCATGGCTGAGTGATCCCAAGCTTTGCCGCCATGAGCACTGCACGAGTTCAGTAGTTCTTGGGCTGTCGCCGTGTTGGGTAATGAGACGCCTAAAGCTTTCGCGCTACTAAGTGCAAGGTTTAAGTCTTTTTGATGTAGCTCGATCCTAAAGCCAG
>JACCDZ010733398.1_pt1 | contig 11823 bp, 2 predicted proteins | sample 7449551 | NCBI WGS metagenome assembly JACCDZ01 (sample SAMN15323452, study PRJNA562643) | freshwater metagenome | isolation source: river surface water | place: USA:Blue River Watershed | collected 2017-08-18
AAGGCTATCGGCCCAGTCATTGAGGCTGCGTGGACGCGACAGGCGATTTTCCCAGCCGATCAAGGCATCGATCAGCAGGGAGAGGCGCGACAGGATTTGTGCCTGCCCCACCGAGAACACGGCATCGAGCGGCACACGGCCGGCAAAGCGGTGATCGTCGGCCGGCGCCAGTGCCACCGGCAGCGCAAAGCCCAGACGCAACCGCGCCAGTGCATCCTGCCAGGTGAGCGGCACATCGGTCGGCAAACCACGCTCACTGCGATCTTTGGCATCACGCCCCCAGCGCAGGTGCAGTTGTTCGCACCAGCGGCGGATGACCGGTACATCGGCCTCATCCAGCTCGAAGCGGGCACGCAGGGATGGTTCCTCCAATAGCGCCAGCACGCGTTCGACCTCGAAGCGCGAACCGGGCAAGGCGAGCAGGTCGGCAAAGCGGCGCAACAAGGGCTCTTCTGTTTCCAGACGGCGGTCGGCAATCGTGAACGGAATGGCGGCCGGGGTGTGGCGTGTGGCAAACACCGCCTCGATCAACGGTGCATACCGCTGAATATCCGTGCACATCACCAGCACATCATCCGGCATGAGGCCCGGATTCTTTTCAAACTGCATGAGCAACTGATCGTGCAGCACCTCCACTTCGCGCAGGGCGCTATGGCAGACGTGCACCTGCAGGGAATCGTCATCTGCCTGCAAGGGCAGACGGTCGCTCTCGTTACGCACATGCTGCTGCAACAGGTCGGACTGCAGTGTTGCGAGTACCGAGCCACCGTGTGACGACACAAAAGCATGCGACTGCACCGGCTCGTTCACGCCACTGGCGGCCACGGTATTGATGAAATCACGGCCCTGCTGCCCTAGCGAGGCCAGCAGCGGATGCCCCCCCTCGCCCGCATCGCCACGGCGCAACTGGCCCCAGTATTCCTGGCTGGGATTGAGCAGGAAGAGATTGATCTCGATGTGCTCCCCCAGCGCCTGCAGCAATTGCCAGATCATGGGTGGCAGCGAACTCACGCCGAACACCGCCAGCCGTGCCGGCAGGCCGGGCACCTTGCCATTGCGCAGCTGTTGCGCCAGATCGCCCAGCAAGCGCGCACGGTGCGGCTCGCCCCCCTTGGTCAGCCTTTGCCACAGGGCCGCCTGCCACGCCTCGTCTGCCCCCAGGCCAAGCAGCTTGCCGGCCTCCCACAGACGCAGCCAGTCGGGGCGATAGATCAGGTACTGGTCAAACAGGTCGGCGACGCGCCAGGCCAGCTCGTAACGGCCCGCAGGATCGGCCGCCTGCCAGTTGGCCGCCAGCGCGGCCCCTTCCAGCTCCTTTACCTCGGGCAGGGCCGCGAGCACGCGCCAGGCCAGCACCTCGGGATCGAAGGCGGAGCGCCGGGGTACGTCCGGAAACACACGGGTAATGAGCTGCCAGACAAACGAGGCCGGCAGCTTGAAATCGAGATTGGCAGCAATGCCCTGCTCCCGGGCCAGCTCCAGCTGCAGCCAGCGCTGCATACCCAGCGACGGTACCAGCAGGGTTTCGGGGACCAGGGGATCGTGCGCGGGCTCACGCACTGCCAGGTAAAGCCTGAGCAGCGCATCGAGCATGTTGGACTGATATAGATTTAGCATCGGAGGAGTTTGCCAAAGGCGGGGCCCAATGCCCACCGGGAATCGAGAAAAGCTTTATGGGAATGGGGGCAGTTTGTTTAGCAAGAGCTGACTCTGGCTGAAGTAGCCATAAGCTCAGGATACCCCTATAAACAACAACGCCCGCAAATGCGGGCGTTGTTGTCTGGTTAGATCAGGCTGTTTGCCATGTAGAGGCAAATACCGTGTCCAGTTGTTGATGCTGGGTAGTTGTCAACGACGTTTGACCTGCCCCTGGCCCGGTCATGCCAGCCATTGCCTGTACCAACTGCTCAATCTGGGTATCAATCAGATAATGACCGTCAGCCGTTTGTATCCGCTCAACATGGTTGTTGGCGCTACTGTACCAATTGTTGATGGTTACCTTGTCAGATGTCCCGATCACGCTAACTTCAAGTGCGGTTCCAACATGCTTGAACCACAGCTGGTCGTATGCAATACCCGCATCCAAGGTCAATAGATCAGCGTTACCTGCCGTACTATCAGTATCGACAATAATATCAGCACCACCGCCGCGACCAAACTGGTAGATATCGTTTCCAGAGCCACCAGTCAGGGTGTTGGCCGCAGAGTTGCCCCGTAAGGTATTAGCAAGGGTATTGCCAGTTCCATTGATAGCTGATGTGCCGGTTAGCGTCAGGTTTTCAATATTTGACCCAAGAGTCCATGTCAACGCAGACTGAATTGTATCAATACCTTCATTGGCAATTTCAGTCACAACATCACCAGCACTGACTACATAGGTATCGTTACCCTTACCACCCTTGAGAGTATTAACAGCACTGTTGCCGACAAGTATATTGTCAAGAGTATTACCAGTGCCGGCTACCTTGCCAGTACCTGTAAGCGTAAGGTTCTCAATGTTTGCCCCAAGCGTCCATGCAATAGCACTCTCGATGGTATCAACTCCCTCACTGGCCAACTCTGTCACCGTATCGCCACTGGTCACAACATAAGTATCATTACCTTTACCACCAGTAAGTACGTTTGTACTGCTGGTGCCAACAATACGATTATCCAATGCATTGCCAGTTCCATTAGCCTTTCCGCTTCCAGTAAGCGTGAGGTTTTCGATGTTTGCAGCAAGGGTCCATGTGATGGCTGTCTGAACAGTATCTATACCGTTGTTAAGTGCCTCAATCACTACATCACCAGCAACATCTACAACATAGAGATCATTGCCGGCACCACCTTCCAGAATGTCTGCGCCTGTTCCGCCATTCAGGGTATTATTCAGATCGTTACCCCAAAGATGATTGGCCAGAGCGTTACCTGTACCCGTCAGCGCACTGCCTGCAAGACGAAGGTCTTCAACATTTGATGACAACGTCCAGTTTATATCAGCAATGATCGTATCCAGTCCGGCATTGCTTCCTTCGGTTACTGTATCGCCTGTACTTACATAGTAGGTGTCATTTCCAGCACCACCCGCGAGCACATTGGCTGCTGAATTTCCAGTAAGAACATTGCCGAGAATATTACCTGTTCCATTGATGGCATTGGTGCCCGTGAGCGTAAGATTTTCAATGTTTGAAGAAAGCGTATGAGTAACTGAAGACAGCACCAAGTCTATCCCCTCGCCAGATTGCTCGTCCGTCACATCGTCAATACTTGCCACTAAATACGTATCATCCCCAAGCCCACCAATCATGATATCAGCATCGATGCCGCCATCAAGAAAGTCATTACCTCGACCACCGTCCAGTGTATCAAAACCCTGTCCACCATTCAGGGAATCATTACCGTCAAGACCGGAAAGATAATCATCAAGCTCACTGCCCTCAATGACATCATCACCAAGAGTGGCGCCATATAAGTAATAATAAACCGAATCGTCATCCCACACCGTGCCATCTGCAAAGACAATCAGCGGCGAAGTAGAAGAACTGATAAAGTACTGACGCAGGCTTAAAGAACTACCATTTGCCGTGGTCAGCAGCAAATCATCCTGATCACGAAACAAGGAAACCATCAGAGGGTCAACATCTGCAGAAATATTGATTACATCATTTAGACCAGCAGCCCCAACAGAATCGATAACATCAGATCCAGATGAAGAACCGAAACTATAAACATCCTGGCCCTCATTACCAACATACCAATCGCTGCTTCCAAATTTATCGAAAGCCGTGAAATCGTCTGAAGCAGATGTTCCCGCATGCAAGGTTATATCACCAATTGCGAGGGACACTACCGCTACGCCAGCAGTTGACCAGTGCAACCGGCCATCAGCCTCAATCGCATAATCAGTGTCTGCGGGTGTCAAATTTGCAATAGAAAAAGAACCGTAAGTAGCACCTTGCCCATCAACAGACCTTAACCAAAGGCTTTCACCTGAACGGGAAACATCATATCGCCCCCCTGCAATATTCTCTGCACCAGTAGAGCCTACAGTTACATTGCTGGTGTAGTTAGCAGGATTGTCGTGGAGCCATGAAAACCATGCAGATCCTGTTATTGCACCATCAGTGGTCACAACAGATGCCAGACTTCCCAAACTACTAGTCGCCACAGTGACCGTCCTGTCTGTCTCGGCAGACGAACGATATGTAACAGTCATTATGCCGCCGGATGTACTAACCCGAAGATCAAGAAGTGAGCTATAGCGAAAGTCCAGGGAGTACTGACCGGATCCAGCATAAACAGTCGCATTAGATGCCCCACTGAGAATGATATTCGCTTCTCCTGAGCCTAAGTATAGTGAATCATTGCCACTGGAACTAATCAGCGTATCAACACTTCCAGAACAAGTGTAAGTGTCATTGCCTGCACCACCATCAAGCAAATTCACTCCGCCGCCACTTCTCAATGTGTCATTGCCAGCGCCGCCGTAAAGCGCGTCATTACCTTCCTGACCATCAAGAGTATCGTCACCACCATATCCATAGACTGTGTCATCGCCGGCACCAGCGTAGATTCTTTCCTTATAAAACGAATAAGAATTACCAGACACTGTATTGGAAAGACTATTTCCATAAATAACCAATCCATCGCCCGAAAGATCAGAAATGACATTTTCGAGATTATCTGCAAGATAATAAGTTGAATTAAATGTCAAATGACCCGGAGCACCCCTCAAGATAACCGTATCGTTACCTTCTCCTGCATATTCAATGATCTGCATCTGATCCTGACCGGAGTAAAGGGCAGCTGTGTAAACATCATTCCCCATTCCGCCATATATTGTTGCGAGAGGCGTCCCAGTCAACTGAAAACCATTATCAGAAGAGTTGCCATACACAACGACTGTGCTAGTCGTGTCATATGCCGGAAATTCAAAATCAATATTTTCGATATTTTCAGCAAGCGAATATGTCAGTGAGCCCGTGCGGATAATGCTGACAGTGTCGACGCCTTCACCCAAAAGCTCTGTAATGACATCGGAAGCAATATCAGTCCCAACAAGATGGTAATAGTCGTCACCCTGCCCACCTAGCAATGCATCAGTACCATCTTCACCATAAAGATGATCAATACCTGCACCACCCTGAAGGGTATCGCTGCCGGAGCCACCATACAATCGATCAAGGCCATCATCGCCTGATAGGAGATCGTCACCAGCACCACCATTCAGCTTGTCATCGCCGTCTCCACCAAAGAGCTGATCCTTATCTTCGTTACCATTCAGGGTATCGGCACCATCAAGGCCATATAAAACATCCTCACCAATGCCACCATTGATAGTGTCTACACCAGCACCGCCATCAAGCAGGTCATTGCCAGCAGCACCGTTCAACGTATCATTACCCTCCAGACCAAGAAGATAATCGTTACCTTCTGTGCCTGTCATCTGATCAGAGTTCACTGTACCTAATACAGGCAGAACGCCGACCGTAGACATTGACAGCAACTCTTCTGCCGACCAAACAGTGCCGTCGGCAAATTCTATACGCTCTATTTTTTGTGCTGAATTCCCGAGTTGACCATCAAGCCTGATAACCCCGGCTGTGCCTTTGATAATCAACGCCATGCTGACGGCATCACGAACTACACTCACATCCGCAACGGAGATCTGATCGCCAAACAAAATGGTATCGGTATTTGAGGATGACGTATCGTAGTCACTGACTATGTCATTGCCATCACCCAACTGGTAATGATACACATCAGCGCCTGCATCGCCGCTCAGTGAATCATTTCCCTGGCCCCCAAAGAGAGCATCTGCTCCCAATCCGCCCAGAAGGGTATCGTTTCCTTCACCACCATCAAGCCGATCATCGCCATCACCACCCTCAAGTCGATCATTGCCAAGCCCACCTGAGAGTGCATCAACACCTGCCAGACCAAGAAGGGTGTCATTGCCCCCTTGCCCATCCATGACATCAGACAGACTGGTCCCCATCATTGAGTCAGCGCTTTCAGTTGCAGGATATTTAAAGCCCCCCTCAAACAACTCTGAGAGTCCAATTACAGACCCATCAGCAAACTCAAGTGATGTGACACCTTTGTAGCTGTAAACATCTTCCCTGCTAAATCCCGTCAAACGGATGACATTATTGGCATCATTACTTGTACGTATTTCGAGCACGTCGGCACCGTTCATGCTGGTAACGACTAGCGAGATGTCTGATGCAGATATTCCATCACTAAAACTGATAACGTTGTTTTCAACAGTCAATCCACTTGTGAAAGCAATCGTGTCACTTCCATCTCCAACACGATAAACAAAAGTGTTACCACTGCCCGTAGCACTGATAGAATCATTACCCTTGCCAGTCATTACAACTGAAAAATCACCGACAGAGACAGTGTCTGATCCAAGACCGGTTACAATGTAAACATTACTTTCATTTGCATCACGAACAACATTGTCATGAAGATTGTTAGCAATAAGTTGATCGTAATCCGTCACTTGTCCAGGCTGAAGCTCAAAGCCTGCGATGGCACCATTCATTCCGTTCTTTATGTAGACACCATCATTAGACGAATAGTTAACAATCAAATCAGATGAGCCAACAAGCCGAACAGAGGTAACACTTCCCCCTTCTATCACAAGGCTGTTTTGACCGTCTGAGTCGTCTATGACTTCGTATGTGTTATTAATGATCTGGCTATCACCCACTTTAAACACATACGTATCATCACCCTGCCCTCCAAGCAGGTAATCAAGCCCGGCACCACCGGTCAATGTGTCATTGCCCTCATCGCCATCAAGCCTGTCGTCACCGGCATCACCAAATAACTGGTCGTCATCCTTTTCGCCTGTCAAGTAGTCGTTATCTGCCCCGCCCTGCAACACATCATTACCATCACCGCCAAAAAGTGCATCGACACCATCACCACCATCCAGATTGTCATTGCCACCATATCCCTGGAGTTGATCATTGCCTTCGCCACCGATGAGCGTGTCATTCCCTACTTCAGTTACACCTTCCCCATCACCATACAGCTTGTCATTTCCTGCGCCACCATCCAGATAGTCATCAAAGCCGCCACCAATGAGCTCATCATCACCTTCTTCACCATAAAGGTTGTCTTGTCCATGCTTGTCTTGCGACAGGGCATCAGCTGTACCTTCCCCTTGGTTTACGGGAGCACTCCCCCAGGATGATATGGGGCTACCATTGCTACCGGCATACTCATCACCCCATAGCTTGTCATTACCGGTACCCCCGTAAAGATCATCATTTCCGCCACTTCCCTGCAGGAAATCATCTTCGTCGCCACCATTGAGGTAGTCGTTGCCATAAAGGCCACGAACTTCATTGGAGTTTCCATCACCAAGAATAAAATCCTTGCCAGCCTTGCCAAACAACGCATCATCACCTGCAAGACCAATGATGTAGTCGTCACCATCACCACCATCAATATGATCATTACCGTGGTACTGCACGGCCTCTTCGAAGTGTTCGGTTGTATCTTGTACAAAGCTGGTACCATCTTCAGATGGTACCAATATGGGAATGTTAACGATCTCAAAGAAATCGCCTACGAGGTAATCATTACCCCCTTCTCCCATAATGATGTCTGAGCCGGCCATGCCAAAGATGTAGTCATCTCCATCACCACCGGCAAGAATGTCATTTCCAAACTCATTCTCGTATGTTTCAACTTCTGTGGTTATCTTATAACGACCAAGATAGCTGTTTGAATCGAAGTAAAATTGTGCATAAACAAGGTCGTCGCCAAAAATGAGATCATTATCAGCGCCACCATCTATAAAATCGTTTCCACCACCGCCATACAGTGTGTCTTTACCTGCCTCACCGTAAATATAGTCATTTCCACCATCGCCATAAGCAATATCATCACCCTGACCCGCCTCAATATAGTCAGCATCACCGTATAGCTGACGAAGGGGTTGAAGTTGATCTTTAATTAATGTGAATGTATTGAATCGCTCATCCGAGAGCTGATGAAGCACAGGAGAAATTGCATTGGCATATGAAAATGATTGCCCAGACATTGCATCGTAGGTAGCGCTATAACGAATCCAGCCCACTCCGGCGTCCAGGAATACTGCCCCCTCAACTGGGGGCTGTGCTGACTGCGTCCAAACAACCCCACTTGCATTAGCAGCATAGTATCCGTTGTCGCCGTGTATTATGTCGTTGCCATCACCGCCATACAGCTTGTCTTCACCAAGGCCGCCGCCCAGCAAGTCTGCATTGGCTTCGCCATACAGTTTGTCATTGCCAGCATTACCATAGACAGAGTCATTCTCTGCCCCACCATGCATCTCATCTTCGCCAGTACTACCAAGTATTTCATCTGCTCGAGGCTGACTTCCTGCAACACCTATAAAGTTCCCAAAATCATCACGATCATACGTTTCATATGTAGTGCCATCTTCTCTTGTCTTGGTAACCATCGTTGGCTCAATATCACCAACGATTACTCCCGTATAGGGAACTTCCTCTGCGGGTTCTTTTAATGTGATCCCCAGATTTCCGCTAGTGAATTCCTTGATGTAAATGATATCCCTAGGCGCCCCGTTCACGGGAACTATCATCAAATCTCCGTCACGTAGAGTATATTTAATATTTCCATCTTCAGAAAGCCAGGTATTCCAGCCTTTCTTTTCTCCACCTTTAATTATTATTTCATCAATTTTGATCAAGCCCGAATCATCTGCATCAAGAATTGTGTCTGTACCATCTCCTTTTATAAAAATATATTCGTCACTGCCAATTCCGCCATACAAGGTATCATCCCCTTTTCCACCATTCAGGGTGTCATTACCTTGCATCCCATTAAGAGTATCGTTACCAGTACCGCCCTCAAGGGTATCTACGCCATCGTCACCCTGGAGGTAATCGGAACCATCATTCCCTTTTAGAGTGTCATCTCCAGCACCACCGTACAAACGATCACTCTCATTAAATCCTGATTTTACATTTGCATCATCATCCCCAAAATAAACAAGATGCTTATTACCATACCAAGAGTCAACCAGGATTTCAGTATTCGATTTTTCATCAATATACTCATACTCATCCTGGATGGCGAATGGCGATAAATTAAAGCTTATAACACCGTCACTATTCGTGAGTTCTGATGAACTTGAATTTGCTTTCATCAACCAGGAAAGCATTTCGGCACGGTCTTTTATCCAATTCTCTGTTATATGCCCCTCACCCGTCTCGCTTTTATACAAGTCGAGATCTAATCTACTGGCAGACATGACTTCATTTAAAGCCGAAGGAATATTCCCTGTTGGATTTGATAGAGCAAAGCTTGACAGACCCAGCAAGGCATGACGCATTAAAGCGCCATTAGCACTATCTTGCTTTGCAGCAGTGATCATCGCTTGCGATGAAGTTGATGCGAGATCAATAAGCCTGGCATTGAAATCACCTCCGCCAGACCGATCTTCGGCTACCGTCAATATATTAAAGGCAACACCCTGCAAAGCAGCCTCATCCTCACTCTTGCGAAACCCCTCGACATCAAATCCAAAGAGTTCCCCCAGATAGGCAATCGTGGTATTTCTATCTAGTGCGTTATTATTCGATGCAGCTTCAATTATTTTATTAATTTTCGCCATGTCTAATGAGTCATCAATTGACGACATAACATAGACGACAAGCAAAGCATCACTGAGGCCACCCATACCATGCCCCAATGTATCAAGTGGCGCATCAGTAGCGACTGGAATTCTAGATCCGAGCGTTGTGCCGGCGTTGATGACCAGGTTCAGCCATTCCGCCACGTAGTAATTAGTCACTGCCGAATCAGCAATATTATTACGTAAGCCATCCAAGCCCGTAATATCAGAAAGCGCATTTTGTAGAAAATCGATAGTGCTTTGTGCAAAATCAATATTTATTACGCCATTGAATAGATCTAATAGCTTGCTCTTGAATGAATCCGGATCACTAATCCATAACTGGTAATCCAACCCCACCCCGGCACCATTATATGTGGATACGCTATCCACTGATTCCGGATGCATAAGACGCAACATAGTACTGAGATGCCCACCGAGAGAATGCCCCGCAACATTCAAGGTGCTGCCTGACTGGACGAGCGGATTTATCACTGTTCTATAAAACTCTTCCATGGCCGCAACCTGCCGCCATGCAGTTCCAGTACCTACAATTCCACCAATATCCGCGACCACCAGATCATTCCATATCTCAAGCGGCGCATTACGCAAAGCCTGAGTTCCACGATTTCCCAGATACAACTCTTGTGAATCTGTATTTTTGAATAACACAGCATCATAGCCGGAGGGAGAGTCGAGACTGGAATCAACAAAGGCGAAGTGCTTTGTGAAGTACTGAGCCATGCTATCTGTCATGCCCGATTGGTAATCACTACTTTGTAGTATTTCCTTAATGTTTGATTGTGGGCGAATATCAGCATAGCAAGCTCGCGTCACAAGCGAGCTTAGAAAGGCATCTTTAATCTCAGCATTCATTGTTTTCATCCGTGAAGTTAATTATTTTTGCAAGAAATATTAATTGTATACCCAGAGAGACTTTTCTGGTGTCGTCCAATATTTTTCATCTGGATTACGTACAATCAACCCTGTTCCGCGCTGCCCTCTGCTATTGTCACGCCAATACCAAACTTCCCCAACGTCATCAATCGCTGCATATGCTGACATCCCTCCAACGACATATCGAATTGGGAACTTCATTTTATTTTTGATTTTGTATGGCGCATTCAAATCATGGCGTGGAAAAGGGCTTGGTCCTGGCGGAGCACTAGCAGAAACGCCCCAAGTCGCCAAAATTCCATTTTCAGTGACAACGGTCGCCCCTAAATTACTTGCTATTAGAATGACGCGAGATAGCGAATGAATTCTTTTAGGTAGTGCGTATTTTTTTTCTGGCTTTTCTCCTGAACCAAGTTGGCCGCCATTATTATAGCCCCAGCTCCAAATCTCACCATTTTCTAATAGTGCATAAGCTGCATCAGAACGTACAGAAACATCGACAACAGGTGTTGGTATGGCAGCTATGCCAGGCATTAACGTCAACGCTGCTGACACATTTCTTCCAGCAAGGACCGGATCAATGCCATATATCCATAATCTCCCTGATCTATCAATGGCATGCCGCATTTCAATTCTTGCAATATTATGTAAGCCGGATATTTGTCTAATATTGTTTTTAGTTTTTTCCACAGACGCGCCAAGCAGTCCAGCCTCTCCAGAGCCCCAGCCCCAAACCGTACCGTCTTTTTTTAACGCTTGGCTACCTCCTGCGGAGGTTGCAATATCGATCACATCGGTTAGCCCAGGGATCTGCCGTGGCGTTCCTGAGTATTTTTTTTCAGTAGCGTACCCAAGTTGTCCATGATCATTCTCACCCCAGCTCCACACTGTTCCATCCTTCATAAGGAGTATTATGCAGTCATCTGCTACAACTGAAACTGCATCCTTCAAGCCGGGTACCAGCCCAGGCACATAGCCTTCTTCGGTTCTTCCGATGGGCCGCCCCAAAATATCCTGAAAGTTCCTACCCCACGTCCATACTGAACCATCTTTTTTAATACCGACCGAAAATCCCTGGCCTATCGCCATAATCCGTGGCCGTGTATTAATGGGCAATGGCTTATCCAGCGGCCTATCTTCCATATGAACTTCTTCCAAACCCTGAGAGCAGGCGGTCAGTGTAGCGGTCATAAGAGTGACTCCCATGCATATAATGAGCAAAATTGAAGCTTCGGCCCTGGAAGGAAAATTACGCATTATCATTCCTCTGCTTATATAGTTCGATTAAATTTATGATCGATGAT
>JACCDZ010722005.1_pt1 | contig 11819 bp, 10 predicted proteins | sample 7449551 | NCBI WGS metagenome assembly JACCDZ01 (sample SAMN15323452, study PRJNA562643) | freshwater metagenome | isolation source: river surface water | place: USA:Blue River Watershed | collected 2017-08-18
TAGGTGGCTCAGATATTGGAGCAGTGTTGGGTTTATCCAAGTATCGAAGTGCGGTGGATGTGTGGATGGAGAAGACGGGCAAAGAAGTCGGCGTTCGAGATTCTTTACCGTTGAGGTTTGGTCAGTTTGCTGAATCCTTTGTCGCTTCGGAATACGCCTTAGCTACTGGCGCATCTTTAGCCACACATGATTCAGCCGTAATTCATGCGCAGTATGAGTACATGCATGGGCACATCGATCGATTTGTATTGGAGGGGGATGTACCGTTGATTGGTGAAGATGGTCGTATCACTGCTTCACGTATCTTGGAATGTAAGACAGCTAATCCCTTTGCTCAATCAGACTGGGGAGATCCTGGGAGTGATCAGGTACCTCTCTCCTATTTAGTGCAATGTGTTTGGTACATGATGCTCACTAATATTGATCGAACTGATCTAGCAGTTCTATTTGGCAATGCTGACTTCAGGATTTATGAGATCACCCGAGATCTTGAGTTGGAACAAATGGTTCTAGAACGAGCCGTATCTTTTTGGGAGAACCATGTTCTGACGGATATACCTCCTGCTGCCACATCAGAGTCTGACTACAAGACACTATTTTGCAAATCCACGGTCAGCAAATCCGTAGAGGCTCCAGCAGAGACTTGTGAGCTGATTAAGAAGCTCAAGTCACTGAATGAACAAATTGAGTCTTATGAACAAGAGGTGAGCAGTATCAAGCAAAGCATCATGGCACAGATGCAAGATGCAGAAGTGCTGACCTTTCATGGGCAGACATTAGCTACTTGGAAAGCCCCTAAACCCTCCCTCCGACTAGATGCCAAGAAATTATCTGAAGAACACCCTGATTTAGTTCATCAGTACCAAGTACCTATCCAAAACAGCCGTCGCTTGGTCATCAAGGAGCTCTCATGAAAGCACTATCAACAGCCATCAATACTCTTTGTCAGACTTTGGGATTAGATCCTGAAGAAGTTCAGCTCTGGTTAGACCAACATTTAGGGGTGCCACTTTACCCCCGAGTACAACTACTAAGACTGGCTAATAAGTACCAGTTAGATCCCTTATCGGATGAGATTGCCCTACTTCAAAATCAAGACCAAACCTATCAACCCTTCATCACCATCGATGGTTGGTCAAAGCTCATCAACAATCACCCCCAATATGCTGGGATGAGTTTAAGAGACTCTACGGAACTCGTCGATGGGATCCCTACTTGGATGGAGTGCACCATATATCGAAATGATCGAATCTTACCCATCGTGATCAAAGAATATTTTCAAGAGGTTAGAACCAATCATTCATCTTGGGAACAAATGCCGAGGCGTATGCTCAGACACAGAGTCATACAGCAATGTGCGAGGTTGGCTTTAGGTATTTCTGTTATTGAAGGTCCATCAAAGACAGAAACCGCCAAAAAAGAAATCAGTACAAAGGTAAACTTAAGAAAACAAACTGATATCTTGAAAGAAAAACTGACAAGTTAATATTTTCAACAAATCTGACTATGCCATACTTATCGAGCCTAATTACAGCAAATCACGCATGCTGTTATATCAGGGAGAATTTAGGCATAGAGTAATGCAACAGTGTGCATAGTTAACATTTATCGACAAGACTAAAACTTAATCAAGTTCGACCGTAAGTATCTTCAAAACGGACAATATCATCCTCACCTAAATATCCACCTGACTGAACCTCAATCATTTCGAGATCAGTTTTACCTGGATTCTCTAGACGATGTTTGACACCAATGGGAATGTAAGTTGACTGATTCTCTTCTAAAAGAAAAACCTGATCACCATTGGTCACTTTAGCAATCCCCTTGACCACAATCCAATGCTCCGCACGGTGATGATGCATTTGTAAACTTAGACTGGTTCCTGGCTTAACGGCTATGCGCTTGACCTGAAAGCGCTCCCCCATATCAATAGAGTCATACCAACCCCATGGTCTAGCAACTTTACGGTGAGTCACTGCTTGAGCTTGACCAGATTTCTTTAAGGTAGCGACGACCTCTTTAACTTGCTCAACTTTATCTACAGATGCCACCAAAACAGCATCTGGGGTATCAACAATCACTAAATCAGAAGTACCCAAAGCAATCACTGGTCGGTGCGGCGCATTGATAAAAGTATTATTTGATTGAACAGCCATGCCTTGACCGCTGAGACGATTACCATTTTGATCCTCTGGGGTTAAAGCTGCAACAGCATTCCAACTGCCCACATCACTCCAAGCACCCTTAAATGGCACAACCGCCACCTTGTCAAAATGCTCCATCACTGCATAGTCAATAGACTCAGATCGACAAGATAAAAATGATTTCTTATTGGGCCTAACAAAACAGCCATCGATTTCTGGGTTTTGCATGGCCTGCTGACAAGAACTCAGAATATCAGGAGCATGCTTACTAAGTGCTTCAAGCAAGGTTGATGCAGTACACAAAAAGATACCTGCATTCCAGAGATAGTTGCCTGATAAAAGCATGGCTTGTGCTTTTTCAAGGGCTGGCTTTTCTTCAAAACGCTTCACGGCATATGTATTAATCTCACTAGATACCAAATCAAGAGAATCGCCCTTCTGAATATAGCCATACGCAGTACTTGGGAAGCTTGGCTGAACTCCAAAAGTCACAATAAATCCCGCATTTGCAGCTGCGACACCAATATCAATGGTTGAAACAAAGGCATCTATATCCGGCACAAAGTGATCTGAGGGTAAAAACAACAAAAGATCTGATGAAGATATACCCGGCATTAGAGCAGAACTTGCCATTGCAGCTGCAGTATTTCTACCAGCAGGCTCTAATAGAATTGAAGCTAAGTTATTTTTTGATTGAGAATCATAGTTCAACATATCTTGAACAAAGAAACGATGCTCTTCATTAGTAATACACATCGGAGAGCTAAATGAGCTGACTCGATCTAAAGTCAGCTCTAAAAGACTCCTCCCCTCAATCAAAGGAACAAATTGCTTAGGAAAAGATTCGCGCGATAAAGGCCACAAACGAGTACCTGAACCACCGCAGAGAATGACAGGATTGATTTTTATAGACATCTCTTCATTTTAAATATATTTTGTAAGTAGCCGGTCAGAACCGGACAAAAAGCACTATACATATAGTTATCAATACCTAAGGAATCAATACCACGGCTTTGAACCAAAGAAACAAAAATATTAGCCAAAATGCCAAACCCAAAAAGATCTCCACTGGTCCGATCTCAGAGTCCGGAAAAGCTAAATCATCAAAAAATGCCATTATGCATGGCGCAACGTCACCTCGATTGCTAAATGATGCTGAGCAAAATAAATATGACGCACTATTATCGGACCTAAAAGAATCCTATCCAACTACAAACTCATTAGTTCGACTACAGCTAGAGCGTATCGCAAAGTTAAATATTCAATTAGAGCGTATACAAAATACAATCGATGCACAGTTTCTTCGAAGCAGAGCGCTAAGTCGCGGATACCACGAACTTGCTAGGCACCTTGAAATGGATCGAGAGACTAAATCATTGGCATTAAATTTAGCGATGAGAATTGGTGGTAAGGAAAAAATTCTAGATTTAGAAAAGATTGAAATCAGCAATGAATTGAACTACTGGGTAGATTTTGAGAGGCCATCAACTCACGAAGAGTTTTTAGATAAGACCCCTAGGTTCTGTGAATATTTATTTGGCGAGGCCACAAAAAACGAACTGACTATCAGCGAGTTTATTGCCAATAAAATCCCAAAACAAAAACCCGAAGGTAATGAGCCTTATTCGCAAAGTATTAATTGGAAAATAGTTTTTGCAAATCAAAAGCCTAAAATAGATTTAAACATTGAAGAAGGCATTAAAGGGGATGAATTAAAAGAATTAAAGCGAGCCGCCGAGTGGTACGGTCAAGAAATCATGAGAATGATCGTACGTACGCAAAAGATTGCCGACTTTAACAAATTGGGGCCCATCGAAGAGCAGGCTACCACACCAGACCTGGATCAACTTGATCGTTTGATGCATTATCAAACCACCATTCAGAGACAACTTTCAACTGCAATTGGAGAGTTGCTAGCTTTAACTAAAACTTAATGGCCACCACCCTTAACAATCACCAAAACACCCTTCCAAATAATCCACAAATCTAGACATAACAAACCAAAAGATGAACGCTTGAGATATTGATCTACGTATTCATACTCATACACTGGATTGCCCATTTCTGAGGTGCCCTTATTAATATGACCCAAGCCCAAAAGACCTCCACGTAGTAAAAATCGAGTTACATTTCCCTGTGCTCGGTCACGCTCATAGTGCAATACAGACAAAGGACGTGGCCCAACAATACTCATATCCCCTTTTAGTACGCTCCAGAACTGGGGCAATTCATCAAGATAGAATTTTTTAACAAATTGCCCAACATAAGTTCGACTATCTGGAGTCCACTCAGCAGAGTAGGCAATCCAGTCATGGCGCTTTGCGCCTTCGGGCTCAATATACTTAGTTTTAATTAAGCGGATTTTATATTTAGGAATAATTTTGCCAGCACTTACCCCATTGTAATAAAAAAACATGGGGCCCTTATTTTCAGGAATGAGCCAACCTTCGATTAAGAATGCCAATTTGAGTAATAGCAAGATTGGAGCTGAAATTAACAACAACAGAATGGCAACAATCTTGTCAAAGGAAACTTTAAAAAAACGGGGCGGCAATGTTTCCTTTAATTCAAAAATATGTGGATATTTTTTTAATATTTCTGACGTTGGAGGGGTGTAAGGAAAAGCCTCTGAGGGCTCAATTACTTTAGATTTCATAAAAAAAGTCTTTATAAATAATATTTAATTTATTGCCACTCTTCAGGACAGCTTTTTTTCCAATCAGCAAAAGCGCTGTCAAGCGTGTATTGAAATTGATAGTCATGCTTCACCAAATATGTTGGCAGGATATTATTAGAACGCACCAATTTACGAATTCGTACTGGGCTAAATGGATGCTTGATACCAAGAGGTTTGGCTATGGCATCGATACAGTATGCAATACACATTAGCGCTTTGTAGGGTACGGTTGGAACAAACCTCGTAATTCCTTGGGTTTTGCATACTGCTTTTACATATTCACCAATACTGGGGCCGGGATTCATAGTCATATTAAAGAGACTGACACCCCCCCTGTTTTTTTTTGACTCCTGCAATACCCACCACATGGCATTGCAAAGCTCTTTCACATAAACACCCGCTTTACGTGTCGATTGATTACCCATAAAGAAAAAATAACGATGGATAACGGCCTTAATTAAACGTGAAACATTTCCACCTTCGCCTGGACCAAAAACTACACCAGGTCTAGCAATTATCAGGTGTCTGTTATTAGTGTCTTTTGCCTGCCAAATCTGATGAATTTTTTCTGCTGCCAACTTTGAAGAACCATAGGCAGTAACTGGGATAGGAAGCGTTGTCTCATCCTTCACAGATTCACTTACGCCATATGGGGATATGGAGCTAGTGAAAATAATATTTGGACATCCCACCTTCTCTGCAAATTTACCTACATTCTCAGCACCAAGCAAATTGGTTTCAAAATATTCATGATCCTCATGACCAGGCTCTCTATGAATAGCAGCAAAATTCATAATTATTGAGATTTCATTAGGTAGCAAGTTTTCATTAATTGAATTACGTACATCACCAAATATATAATGGACCCTACTATCATCCATATCAAAAAATGGACGGATTGGTTTCAAGTCAAACAAATATATATTTTCAACTAAATTATTGCTCAACAAATAGTTTGTAAAGTGAGAACCAATAAAACCCGTTCCGCCAAAAATAACGCAATTTTTAATGATAAATGTGTTCATAAATTTTTTAAATCCATCCAATAATTGCTGCAAAGAAAAGCACAGCCCTATCAGCAAAGCGCCTACGACTATGAACCAACAAAAATATACCGATTGACAATTTCTTCAAAAAAGATGGTCTTGATTTAAATTTATTTATAAAATTTATTATTTTATTATCTTTACCACCAGCAGCCTCATATATAGACATAGCCAAAATTAACTGATTACGGTACCATCCGTTTCTGATTAAAGAGATTCTTTTGCTGATGCCTAAAAAACCTTTTCTAGCACCAATATCATTATAAGAGTGTTGTCTATATTTTAAGGATATCTGCTGATCAAAAAACCACTTAAAGCCCCAAACTCTAAACAGAAGATAAGTTAGCCAATCGTGAAAATGAAAACTAGCAATCAATGCATAATTTTTGTTACAAAATTCTTGTAACTTTTTGAAGCCCTCCGCACGCATTACAAACGTACACCCTTGACCAGCGCCTTCAAATAAAAAATCTGCCTTTCTAATATTTATTGATTGACTCAGCAGTTTTTCAGATCCATCGGGCCAAAATGCCAAAACTGAACTTGAGTAACCTTGAGAGTGGGTCTTTTCCAAAGACTCGACTGCAATCGACAACTTTTGCGGATTCCAAATATCATCTTGATCACAATATGCCACATAATCATATCCGCTAACGTCTGCCACCCTAATACTCGAAATGAAGTTTAAGCCAGCAGATCCACTATTTAATTGATTTTTATTAATTGAAACCAGATCATTACTGCCATAATATTTATCTAAAATATCGATTGTATTGTCGATTGAATGATCATCACTGATGTATAAATTTATAAATACATTCCTTTGTCGAAGAACGCTATCAATTTGATCAACTATCCATTTTGAGCCGTTATACGCCGCAAGAATAACTAATATTTTTGGATTAATCACCAGTAACCTTCTACCTCAATTATTTGGTTGTTTTGCGCACCAGGATATAATCTGAAAATCCCAATAAATCCCAGAATGCTCCCGCTGGCGCATGGAAATTTTTCATGAAAACTAAAGGCATCAGCAATATTCTTCTAAAATATCGGCGACGCCCGCCCTTCACAACCCTGCACCCCGCCTCAATTAATAAATTTGCTACTGAAATTAGATCGTAAAGTCTAATATGGGTTTTATCATCTGAAAAATTTAGGGTGCCTCGCATACTGGGCAATGCCAATGATCTGGAAGAGGGCCATTCAACAAACATAACACCCCCCACTTTGAGCTTCAACGCTAATTTTTGCAAAACTTGCTCGCCAAATTTTATGTGCTCAATAACATGCGAAACAACTATAACCTCAAAAAAATTATTAGGCACTGAATCAAGTGAAGTTAAATCATCCAAATCGCCCATATAAAATTCTTCCATAAGCGCTATATCTCCTTCGCTAATGTTATATTTTTCCCGATCAAAGCCATAGTAAAAGCAATTTGGAAAAAATATTTTTGTTTGAGATGGTGAATGATTTCCGCAGCCTATATCTAGGAAATTAAACTTTTTATTCCTGAATTCGTGAAAAATATCCGAAAATTTGAACGGCATTAGCAAGTATTGTTTAAAAAATTTAGGCATGATTGGTCCTTATAGCTGCTTTATGCGCTGAAAAGTTTAGTAATTCATTTATTTCTAGAGCAGTTCTCTTATATGAAAATAATGACGATCTTTCCTTGCCAGCGTTAACCAAGGACTCTCTTAAGGCGACATCCTTTGCAACTAAAATAATTGCATCCGCCAGTGATGTAACATCTTTTGGGTCAAAATAATAAGCGGCATGTTTGCATACCTCAGGTATTGCACTTGCATTGGATGCAATCACTGCGCACCCACTAGCCATGGCCTCTAAGGGCACAGCTCCGAATCCTTCGAATAAGGATGGAAATACAAATATTTCAGCCCTGTTATATAGCTCAATTAAATCTACATCTGGAATATGGCCCATTATTTCAATCCTATCTGAAGGTACGCAATTAATAGCAGCATGCAATTCAGAGTCGGATGAAATAATATCTCTTTTACCACCCACGATTATTAATTTATGCGGAATATATTCTAAGGATCGAGAAAAAGCTTTCACTAAAGTAGTGAGATTTTTATGCTTATTTATAGAGCCAACTGCTAGAATGATTGGCGCCCTTTCCAACCCGAGATTCAGAAATTTTTCAGAAATTCCTGGATATACGACTGAAATTTTTGTTGACGCCTCTGGGAAGTGCTCAACTATATTTTTTAACTCAACATTAGAAACTGTTGTGATTGCGTCAGCTCGTTTAATAATATGGGGCAAAACGAATTTATAATATGCCGCAAAAGAGCGAGAATAATGCTCCGGAAAGCGAAGATATGAAATATCGTGAATGGTAACTACCAATCCAATTTTATAGCTAAGATTAAAAGGGGCAGATGAGGCCGGACAATATAAAGCATCGATCCCATCCAAAGTGCATTGTATTGGTAGCCCAGTATAGGTCCATAGATGGTCTAAATACCTATTTGATGTTTGAGGTGGTGAATAAATCTTAATTTCAGAAATTTTATTTAATTCATTCAAAGTTAATTGACTAAATCTTTCAACACCAGTGACAATCTTATGCTCAAATACTCTGCCATCAAATCCAAAATTCATCAAATTCTCCCGTCAGCCGTATTCTTCAATTTCTTACAATATCTGTTCGCCCATATACCAAGAGCTAAAGCCAGAATCCCCGGTTGATAACTAGTAAGGTCTTGAGACAACCACCAACTAATCCCACCAAAATAACTCAATACAATTCCAGCAAGGAATTTCTTTGAACCAGCATTTAATATTCCATGAAATAGCTGGTATCGAATGTTATACATGAGGCTAAAACTCAGAAGCACGACTAATCCAATCAGTAAACAGCCTACTGGGTAACCCAATTCAGCAAGCAATCTAAGTGGCAAGTTAAATGTGTTTATCTTTACGTCAATATTGCCAGATATATAGTCCTTTGCCTCAGCACCTGACAATGCCCAGTCAGGCACATAAGTTGGGTAGTAGGCTGTAAATTGACCAATTCCAACTCCAAAAATTGGGTAGTCTATCGATATTTTAAATGCAGCTATAGCAGAGCTAAGTCTGTTTGCGGTTGATTCATTTTCGATATTAGCTATCGATAATATTTGTGTAAGGTAATAATTTTCAAAATTTAATGCTCCTAATAGAAAAGTAACTATTGCGGCGCCAATGAAAATATAAGCGTAATTTTGTAGTTGATATTTTTTACCCAGGAATGCGAAAAATATAAGAAGCTGTATCAGCATAATCGCCAAAAATGTGCGTGCTCCACAAAGAATACCAGTCAAAACTAATACAGCAACACAGCAGTAGCTCAGCACCTTCCGGCCAGAATTCACTAAACTACCTGAACTGAATAAAATAATCGGCCACATAAAGGCAATCCAACTTCCCATAATTGAAGGCTCGCTACCAAGCCCAGATGGTCGCGGATCAATTTTCCTTCTTATTAAATACAAATAGTCCATAGCTAAAGAGTTTTGCTCTAAAAGCCCATCTGAATTTGCGCTGAAATAATCTATACAAAAAATTGCTAAGTTAACCGTAGCAGCAACTAGAAATATTTTTTGCAGCAACTGCCGACCCAGATCGGTCTCAGGCTTAATAGACTCTAACCATGAAATCCAAAGTATTAACGATACAAAAAACCAGATAACTATGAGGTATTGTAAAAGCCACTGAATAATAGGAGATCTACCGAGAATTTGACCACCTCCAAGGTAGATTACCACCAGTGAATTTAATCCTAAAAATAAAATACAAAATAGAATTAATTTCATACGCTGAATATTAAGGAAATCTATGCGTCTCCCCTTTAGAAAAAAAGCGAATAAAAATATTAAAATTACCAATAATATGAAGTTAGTAGGTCTAGCCCCAAACTCTCTTAAGACTGTCATTCCATAGGGAAACCGATCAATAGGAATAAGGATTATCGCCAAGGAAAACAAGAAGTTAGAGGCTGAAAAAAATCTCATAAAAAATCTAACTAACTTTCATTACCTTAAATAGACCTGGAGAATCAATTTTGAGAATTTTTCAGCCTCATTTCGCCAGATAGGAAACTGTGATCCCCCAATATTAGGATTCTGATTCAACGCCCTAATTATTGAAGATTGTAAGGCGCCGGCCTGAGCCATGAAATAAGCGGCCTCATCACCGCCCGCCTCCCGAGTTTCTGGTGTGTCACTAGCCAGAACTTTTGCCCCCGAAGATAAAGCTTCAATGATGGGGATCCCAAAACCCTCATAAACTGATGGAAAAACAAATAGTGCGCATCTGCAATAAAGCGCTTTGAGCTCTTCATCGGACACAAAACCTAGAAATTTAATGTCATGAGAGACATACAATGCGTGTTCGCTTGAAAGCTCATCACTAAGCCAACCCTTACCACCTGCAATTACTAACTGATAGTCTTGCAATAATCCAGAATTTTTAAGGCCTATGAAAGCGTTGATTAGTTCAATTAAATTTTTTCTAGGCTCTCGAGTACCGACAGCTAGTATGAATTTTTTTTTAACAGTGAGCGAAGCTAAAATAGACTCTGCATTGATATCCGACGTAAGAGACCAAAAATTCGAAATAGCAGGCTTAACAACAACATCCGCTTTACGCCCCAACCAAGAATTTAGCCGTGCAGCCGTTCCCTCAGAGTTGACCGCTATGTAATTCGCACGAAGAATATCGGTAGAAAAAAATAAATAATGGGAGAGCCAATGTGTAAAAGTTAAAGTTTTTGGGTAAAGTTTTGCGACTAAATCATGAACGGTTAGAATAGTCGTGACATTTTTTTTTAGAAATGGCAAAAAATGTGAAGTTCCCCAAAAGAAATCCAGATCTATATTTCGAGCAATAAATCCACATCTCAATTTCAACCAGATGACAGGTTTAAGTTTGGAGGCAAATGGAAGTGAATCCACGCAATAATGCCAACGAGCATTCTCACAGGGCTTATTGACGGGGCTAGGAGAAAATACGTAAAAACTAGCCTCGGGGAGCAAGGAATCAAGTTGCTTACATATTTCATATACATAACGACCTGTACCAGCCAAGCTTCCAACTAAAACTCTTCCATCAATTCCTATATTCATCTCGAGCTCTCCATCAGAGATTTATTTAATACGATGGAATACGAAGAGATATTATGAAAATTTCTGTAATTAAGATTCATAATTTTCAATTTATTTATAATATAAGAATTTGATAAAATATCATTAAGGTTATCCAAAAAATTAAGGTTAGTCCAATCAAAAATTAATTCAGGAAGATTATTTTTTATAAGCTCTGAAGCCATCCAAGTATCCTTGCTTACCAATGGAATTTTCCCTGAAAAAATCGCCTCAACAAAGATTCCCGAAGTTGCCAATGAATATACTTTTTGGTCGTAAGGAATTAATATGAAATCAGACTTCCGAAGCATATTAACGTAATCAATTTCGGACATTGGATCAGAAGTTGCTATAACCTGATTTGAAAAAATCACACCCTGTGTTTTCTCTGATAAATATAATTTAATATTGGATAAATTATTAACCTTATGACTAATCTTATTTATTATCTGAAGACCTTTTTCTGGTCTTGGGGCTCCAGGCCACCACATAATAATACTATTTGATTTTTTTTCAAAAAATTCTGAACATAATATATTATCAGTATGAGGTATTGGTAGAACACAAAATGGTAAGTTAAATTTTTCTTCAAAAAAAATTTTTAAAGTATCACTATCAGTATACAAACATAATTTTTTTGGGGAAATAGAATTAAAAATTCGAAAAACAACTTTATAAATAATTATATTAAATTCATTTATATCATTATTGTTTCTAAAAAGTAAACATAAATTTTTTACATTACTATTTTTTAATAATGTATATATTATTGTAATAATAAATTGAATTGTAGTAA
>JACCDZ010043805.1_pt1 | contig 11816 bp, 12 predicted proteins | sample 7449551 | NCBI WGS metagenome assembly JACCDZ01 (sample SAMN15323452, study PRJNA562643) | freshwater metagenome | isolation source: river surface water | place: USA:Blue River Watershed | collected 2017-08-18
ATCACGTAAATCAGCAAGATGCGGACAGGCGCTGAGAATTTGATCAGCAAGTTTAGGGTTAGGGTGTGATTCAATCATGAGTAATCCTGACTATAGAGGGAAGATGAGGAATCCATACAATCCTGACTCTGGCAAAAAAAAAAAGAGTCCGTGAGGACTCCTTTTTCTTTCAATTGACCAGCATTGGCTTAGAGCGCATCGCCTGCGTATTCTAATACGGCATCAACCGCACGACCAAACATGGTGCCACCCGCAGGGGTTTCTTTCACTTCAATTTTACCTGGTTTGAAGATACGCTCAGGCGCATCGTCTTTCTTACCGTATTGTGGATTACGGCAAGACCATTCACGGTGCTGAGTAATTTCAAGGTTGGTTGTACCGAGTTTCACTGAACCTGAAATCGTGTTGAGTTCTTTATCGGCTTTGAAACCGTCATCAATCCCCACGCGTCCATAGGCAAGTGCAGTTGCAGCACGACCATGCGCTACAAAGTCTAATGCAGCATTCAGTGACTCATCACTGACTGGATGGTCGGTCTTTTCTTCATTGTAGACTTCCATCAGGTCTTTGGTATAATGTTCAGGGTTAACAAATTTCCCATCTTTGATGGTGATGCCCGCTTGTACTTTAGTCGCCATTGCGTGCACTAATGAATCTGTTACTTTAGCCATGTGTAATCTCCAAGGATACAATTGTGTTAATAGAGAGCGATACTTGCTCATTGAAATAATGTATAGCCGTAATATTTTAGAATCAGTCGACTAGAGGAATCAGATTCCCGTCAAAGATTTCTAACATTAAACCGTAGCCTGCTCCTCCCTCCTGAGGGTAGGCATTGATGTAGAGCTTGATTGCGGTACGTAGCTCATCAGGGTTGTACTGATACTGAGCAACTTCTGTACTGCCAACAGTCTCAACTGAACCATCTCTTAGGAACAGAACCCAGTAGATGAGTGATTCTGGATCAGGGTTAATTTCACCTGAGACAGGTTGATGGCTGATATTCAACTCAGCAGGTAAAGGGTAGCGGTTATAAGGCTCGATGTGATTACGTTTTGAATAACGCGCTGACATGGCCATATTTTCCATGAACGCAACCGAGGTACCACCGAGTAAGTCCAATATGTAACTGGACTGCTTTTCCTCAATGATTCCGATTGCTCCATTCCAGCCCCAAAAGTTAGGTAGGATGGCAGGCTTAATCTCCTCACCGGGCACTAAGGCTAGGAATGATTCCATGCCCTCTAGGTGCTTGGTGATATGTAGGAGTAGATTCCCGATTAAGGTTTCGTCCGTAATCTCTTCTCGGCAAAGCTGAGAATGTCCTGAGGCGACTTGCTTAGGACCGGTGAGTTGATAATAGCGCAGCGTTTGCGTCTGTGTTGCGAGCATGGTGATTGTTTCGATCACGTAGTCGTTGGCATAGGCGATCTGAGAAGTGCGCTCTAATCGCTTCTCATAGCACTTGTGCAGCTTGTGTACGTGACGGGGATGAAACTCATTGTCCAGCACCAGGGTGCGCTGGATATAAGCTTCGCTATCTATACCATTCATGATAATTTCATGGCGTGCGTTTCTTGACATTTTTCAATCTCCAATGTGTATCTCTACAAAGGGTAGTCTATCCTGTAATAAACGAATGTATTCCTCTTAATAGTGTATAACTCAAAAAATATACAATGAGCTAAAAAAAAAAGAGCACTAAGCTCTTTTTTTTTTGAATCAAAATTTGTATCCATTCCTTCCTGCGAAGTTCATGTGGCAGGTATGCACTGCGATGAACCGGCACACCTTAGCTGTGCTGACAAATTTTGTCAACTTGATAAACCATGGACGCGTATGATTTCTATAATACGCTTGCACCATTCGCGCTTCTATTTCCGACTGGCGATGGAAGTAGTCTATGTGCAACTCCTCACGGGAAGGCTGGTAGTAGTGCGTGAGTTCATGTATCAGTACATCTGTCTTGACCTCGTGTGTTAGATTTTCATTGAGTCGGATTTCCTTACCTACTTGCTGTCCCATTGCAGTGGGACTTTCAAACCGACCAAATTCCACGAAAGGTAATGTACACCGTTCCTCGATTTCAATGTTTAACTTTACCATTGTTTCCTTGACGAAATTGGCGACAGTAACTAAATCGGTACGAGTTCCTTTCCAGTTTAATTGAGTTAAGTTCATGATTTTTCTCCAATAATAAAAATGATTAACTTCACTTTAGTAATATATAACCATTTTATTTTTATTTGATAAAAAAAAAAGACTCCCCTAAGGGAGTCCTTTAATTTAGTCCACTGAGTAAAGCTTCAAAGCCTCAAGGCAAAGGGAGGTGCTACAGATGGCCTGATAATGATTTATCCCAGAGTGTTTGAGTTCGTCGTAGTAACTGGTCTGTAGTTCCATAGTCATGCTGATCAAGCGATCATATTCAGGATGGTGCTTATAGCTCTGTTCGATGTTCTGATACAGGAGCTTAAAGAACTGGTCTGCGTCTAACAGCTTGGATTCAGTTGGAATGTCCATTAGAAAGCGTTGGTACATCTTCACTTTCTGCTGTTGTTCCATGTCCTTATTCGTCAGTGCTAACGTCGTTAAGAAACTGTGTTCTAAGATACGTCCCATCTGGTCGACGACTCTGGACTCTTGAAAAGTCCAGTAGATCAGCATTCCTATAAATGCAGCACTGCTTACTAAGAAAGTCAACATGACTTTTTACCCCTCATTCTCAAGTACAGTTGTTGTTTACCAACTCATCCAACGCGTTGCTTTTTTGACATTGGTCATGTTGGTTGCTTCACGACGTTGGTAATTTGCGACATCACGCATGCTTGAGATAGAATCACTCTCCATGCCGTCATCAAACTTAATGCGACGTTGAATCAGTTGATCCAAGCGTGCACGATCCAGCGCCATCTCTTCTTCAATGATCTGACCCATTGGGTTGTTGCGATAAGATTCTAAGCTTGGCGCAGAGAACTTATTCGCTGGACGTAAACCCGGTTCATTGACCCAGTCCCATGCGATAATGTTGACAAATTCCTTTTCAATAGAACCATCTGGCATACGGTAGTTGTCAGTGACAGAACGTACGGATAAACAGGTGTTCTGTTTAGGGTTCTGTAAAGACGCCTCAAACTTATCCCCATGGACACCGCTCGGTGCGACCAGTCCCATGATGCCGGTGTAACTACGACCATCACGGTCTTTTAATGCTCCGCTGTCGTCAATCCAGACGTCAGAGATATGCAAACAGACATTGCTCTCGACAATGTCGTAGAGACGATCTTCGTAGTCTGCATCGGTATTTGAGTCCCGACGACGAGGATGTCCAGTTTCCCCAAGGAGATTGCCCTCTTTAATTTTCCGGCGAAAGAAAGGAGAGGTGTCTAAAATACGACGAGCCGAGTCAACACGGTAGCGTGCGCCGACTGGATTGGGGTAGTTGAGTGCGGAGAGTACGAGTTCGTAATATCCGTCTTGGTTGGGTTTAATAATCCCCTGCTTATTTAAACCAAGTAAAGCAGTACATGAGTAACGGAGCATCGCGCCCATGACAAATAACTCCAGGTGAGAGAAAAAAGAGAAATTAGCTACGCAATACCTCTTCAACTTTACTGATCTCAGTGGATTTGTAAAGTGCAGAAGATAAGAGTCCTTCGTCTAAGTAAGCCCCGGTAATTTTAGAGGTGGTCGACACCGCTGTAAATGCTACAGATTCCAAAGGCACGTAGACCACGTCCTTAGAACCTTTCTTCATGTGCCGGAAGTACTGACGGATGTTATCTGGATTCCTGACCACGTTAGCTGTAATCAATTCCCATGGTCGATTGTTATACGTTGCCGTCACCCCAGTGTAATACTCTAGGGTTTGGAACAAGGTTGGGACATCTTCCATGGGGTCAAAGAACACAGGGAATTTACCTTTCTTGTAAAACTCACTGTCGATGTAATAGAGCAGAGTCTCCGACCTCACCAATTGGGTACTGGGACAGACTACTGCGCCTTTATCAAATTCCAAGATGGTATATTCGACTTCGTCGATGACTTGTTTGGCCACCTTGTCAGGGGTAAACGGCATGATCGCAATCGCTTTACAGACCGTGTATTCCTTATCGGTGACCAAGGCGAAGATCGCAACGATCTCCACCAGTGAAGATAAGTTACCTAACCCTGCTTGGAAGTAACGACTGGGGAAGACCACCTGACAAGGGACTTTAGCGACCAGTTGGGATTTCCCTGTGTCGTGTAACACCGTGCTATAGAGCGCGGGATTTCGTTTCAGTTTGCTAAAGTCGATCATCTATCTCTTCCTAACGTTGACCAATGGGTTGAATCAAACACATGTTCGCTACCCATTCGACTAAAATATCACTGATGACTAATGTCGCTAAGTCTTCAGGAACCGCAGCAGGGTATTGCAACTGGTAGTGGTTAAAGCCATCAATGATCTTCTTGGCATAACTCTCCGGATAGAGCGAGTTACATACCAGTAAGGTCACATAGCCCAGTACGTCATTTAAATCCAGTGCTGTAGCGTTGTTCAAGGCATTGTGGATTAATGACGCATGGCGTTCATTGAACTTGGCTTCTTCACTGCTTGCGTCTTTGTTTAAGTACTCAACTAGCGATTCACGAATCACTCGGCGAATCACTGAGCTACGCTTAGACTCATTCGCAGCTTCTAACTGCTGTAAGTAGTTCTTCGCTTCCCAGAGGTACTTACTACGCTCAGTCAAGATCACCTGACCATTCATCGGACGATCACTAAAGAACGCTCCGTAGATCATGTCAGGCTCACCACCTGCATGTAACCACTCTTCGTAGAGTTCGTCATGCACCACGATTGGATCACTTTTAGCTTCTTCTCCTGCTGCAATACGTGCAGGGTAAGAGATGATGAGGTTATTCGCCTCATAGGCAGCTTTCCAACGGGCAATGTCGTTCTTGATTCGTAGAGCCACTTGGTTACGCAGTGTGGTGACTTTATCAAAGAACTCAGTGACCTGTGGGGCAACTGAAGCAGGTTTCACCAACAGCAGCTGAGACGCAATCAACATCACTAGGATGTACTCATTACGAGACACCGTCTTTGTTGCCAAAGAGCCGTCTACAAACGCACTGACGTAAGTCGCAATGACTTTCTCAGCTCCGAGGGCATCTGTCAATTCCACGACTCGTTTGTCTAAGTCTGAGTTTAATGACGGAATCAGCTCCTGAATCGCAGAAGCGTCTAATGCAGGAAAGGTGTTGATGAATGGCAGGTCTTGGTAATAGATGTTCTGCGTGTAGTTCTCGACCATTTCCTGCACGTAAGGGTGATCGAATACCGACAAAACCTTATCTGGAATGATCGGGGTCTTAAAGGTCACATTATTAAAGTTCTGCAATGCAGTCGTAACCGCTTCAACCGTATCACTGACCAATGGACGAATCACCGTACGTGTTAAAGTCATGTTACGCTGAATGGTATCTGCTGCGAGTTCCACAGCACGATCTAAGTAGACGTCGTGATCAGACCCTTGTTGAATCGCTGGATTAAAGCTGTTTGAAGCACTAATGGCTTTATAGGTGACATGTTCCAGACTCAGTTTGTCGTCTGTGGTTTTGACTAGGTCAGTCTGACGCAATTGAACGCTACCACAAGTCGCTGCAATGCCAGCGAGTGGCGAGTTTGCCACCGCAGATAACATGCGACCACTGCCTAATAACTGCTCTAAATACAATACTGTATTGCCTACCAAAGACTCACTTAACATGGTCTTGTCCTCCTACCCGTCCTGCCAATTCAGCATTCAATTTCGCTGCAATGATTTCCCGTCCAAAATCGTCCCGTAGATTCCCATTCGGGGTTTGTCCAGAAAGATCACGTCCAGAGAGGTGATTGAGGGTACGAACCACCAACTCAACTCCTGACATATACACGCCAGCAGCAAGCTGAGCTTGCTCGGCCAATAGTTCTTGATTAATCACAAGTTACTCCACGTAGGCGATCTATTAAAAAGGAGTGGCATTACGCCACTCCGTCTAGTATTCTTAGAAACTCTTGTTCTGCTGCCAGCATGCCAGTGTTAATCGCGCCCATGAGTAGACACGATTGCACCATCCGGTTAAATACCCCTGCCTGTGAGAAGTTGACGTCAATTGGTCGACCGTCCTCAGTAATAGGAGCAACGTCATAGACCTCACCGACAACCGATTTCATCTGAGCGCCAACGGATAACTTGTCTCCGGCTTTCATCTGAAGGTGGCCAACTAGTCGGGTTTCAAGCACAGCAGTGCCAGGAGCAATCGGTTTACCATTAATCCGTTGTCCGACTTTCATCTGGGCATTGACTGGGGGTTCTCCCATCTGCTTGGCTTCGGCTAAGAGTTCGTCATCAGACTTCTCTGTCAGTAAAGCCAGTGAAGGAGACATCTCTTCAATCTCACCACAGTAGTAGACCCGGTACTGTTCAATGACGCCATTGAAGTGTGCGCGTGGTGATTGAGACGAGACTCGTTTCAATACACTGGCAGCTTCCTCTGCATACAAAGACAAGGACTGACTGGTAGGCGGCAGCAAGGTACATAAAATACTATCGTCATCGACTTCACTTCCCACAGGGAGTAAGTCTTTGATATCGTCTTGAAACTCAACTGTAACGTACTTGGTCTTACAGTCTGTCGTTCCCAGTTGTTTGGCAAATTCTGCTGTGATTGCAGAGCCATCCTCTAAGGTCGTTCGGTTCTCAGAGAACGCCACTCGTCCTAAGGCAGCAAACTTAAGTGCAGTTTGATCTCCCCAAGGGTCTTTAGTGAAGAACAGAGTATTATAGAACAGGATATCGTTCTCCTTGACACTGTCTCCGACTTTAAGATCGGTCACGAGGTTATGCGGAATCACTTTACCTGACCAGTTGCCATAACGACGTCCAATCCGATAAGCCTGTTTAGAACCGTCCTTGTAACTGATCCGAATGGTTTTCTTTGACAGGTACTCAACTACACCGTCTCCTGAAGCGGTGGCTGAGAACATGTCACCGCTTCGCTGAGCGATGGTATTTTCAAAGCCAGTACGACACGGCATCAGGCGATAACCGTCTGCATGTGTAGTGGATGAGTTCTGAATAGAACTCATCCCAATTCTTTTTGGCCTATTGTCCAGTGAGTGTGTTACGCTCACTCGGTGTGCTATGACACCCGCCCTCAGTTTCCTGAGGGAGCAGACTATATCTTTACTGTCATAACCAAAAAAGAAAGCATCTGGTTACCGTACTCTCTATTTCGGAGCCACTAGGCTCCTACAGGGTGACGAAACCCTTAGTCGTTGAACATTCTCCATAGCTCGTCATCACGACGATCTTTAGGAGCTTCGCTGCGGATTACCCATTACATCGACAAGTCCCTAGAAGATTACATCTAGTCTTGCCATCTCTATCTCTTTTACCATACCCATCACATTGCTGATAGCCGCTAGGCGTATTTCTACCCTAGTTTGGTGTATAGAGCTTTAGGGAGTTCCCGTCAATTAAGAGAGACTCTAGTTAAACTAGGACCTTGATTAGAAATCATTTTCGTAATAAGCAAACTGATATTTACCATCGAAGATTTTTCCTTTCCCTTTCATTAAACGATAATTAAGAGCAGTGGCTTTTATGCCATACTCCTTAGCGCAGAGTATTGCTCTATCGTAAAACTTTATCTCTTCTGTATCTAAATGGCGCACTTTCACTACTCTGTAGCTAGGAAAGTTTTCCATTAATTCCAGATAAGGATCAGTTACTTCTCGCCAATTGACTTCTTCGACAAGTGGTTGTAACTGGATCAATCCTGGTAATACAGGTTGATTTGGGAGTGAAGTCCATGTCGACACCGTCGACGAAGCTACACCTAGGCTTTCGCCTAAGTCAGAGAGTTTCTCGAATTCCTCGATTCTATCTTCAAGTAGATACCTGACCCTAACGCCTTTAGAATAGCCGTGCATCTGCAATGCTCTCTCTATGTCGTCGGGAATATCCCAATTAGTTGCATCATATCCTCGTCTGATTTGACTTCGGAATGGTGTAACTAACCTTGAATTTTCCTCGCATTTCTTTAGCCAGTAATTTACTGTATCTTTACTCTCTCCGAGAACGAGAGCGTATTCTTTAATGCTTGGAAAATTTCTAGTCTCAAGATCATCGACATCAATAACAGTAATAGGTACACATCGGTTTGTCAAGCCAAGTTTACCCGCATGCCATTGATTCTCCTGATAGGTGCACCATTCTAGGTTTTCATACCAGTTATTAAACTTGTCCCCGTCAATGTGGTTGACTATCGAGACACTCGTATCCTTACTCGTGGGAATAAAGGTGAGTGCCACTAAGCGATGTGCTGAGGCCATGTGGCGTTTAGCTTTCTTCTTAGCTTTTCTCGGGTAGTAAAGACCATAATTCAGATAACCTGAATTATTGATCCAGCCAGATAGATAGGTCATTTCCTCGATGTCAATTACTACGCCATAGCGATTAATGACATATCTTGGAAAATCTTTGATAGGAACAAATTCCTTTTTATCGTAAGTAAATTCTTTAGCCATTATAAGCTCCAGTCGTTTAGTCATCTGGATACTGTATAATCGAATTTATTTCTAATCGTTAATCGTCGTATTTATGACCTGGGACCAGTAACATAGACTCGCTGAAGCACTGTCCTGCGGACTCATTCGGCTTCTCAAGTTCTTGAGAGGTCCCGTAGATCGAACCGTAATTTGGGTTACTAGTGAGATAGGTAATAGTCCCAGTCTCTGAGTTATCTACGGTTGATTCAGAAACTACGCCAATCTGAGACGGATGGAACCGACGCGTCTCAGCGGTCATGGTTTGTGAACTTCGACCACCTGCACCTGAGGACACAACCACTGTCTTCTCTTTGATCGAGTGAATTGGGTTTGAGTCTTCTACCGGAGCAACAGTTTGATCGGTAGTGACCGCATACCAAACCTTATCTGGATGTACGCTAAACTTCGCAGCCGGATTATTCGGACGGGAGTTAAACGTCATTAGAGAATCCATCATCTCCGTATAGACCATGCCAGCGATCCGTTCATAGCCACGGTCACGTAAGTAACGCATGTCATTTGGATTTGGATGGTCGTCATGTTCTAAGAGCTTAGCCGCTTCAATGAGTAATAGTACCATGTCGGTTGGGTAATTAAGTTCACGGAGTAACTCTCCAGTGATTGAATCTACCCAATGTGTACGGACTTGCTTCAAGCGTGTTTCATGCCGTGTTCCCATGCCTTGGGTATCGAAGACATTTAAGAATGCATCACGCTTGTCAAACTCCCAGATGGAGTGATTGCTCACTGCGGCATGGTAGTGGTTAAAGCCGTTGAGTAACATGGTACTGATTCGATTGCTGTCTTTAATGATCAGGCGCTGATCACTAAACTTAATCACAAACTCATCATCTTCTAGCGTGTAGCGCTGTCCTTTGTTAACACGACGAGTCTTGACTTTTAAGGTCTCTAGGAGATTCCCTAAACCAATGTAGTAGGCGAGTAAGAATCCTAATGGAATCTCCTTACCTGCGATTGGGCCAATTTCGATCATGTCACGCGGGACCTTTGTTCCCTCTTCTACGCCTATGATTGCTTCAATTGAACCAATGGCATAACGGTTCTTACCACGCACGGATTCAACAATGCCCAGTTGATCCATGACTAGGATCGTGTCTTTGTATTTACCACAGATCACTTCATCACGTTTAACGTCATGTTCACCTGCTAACGTCTGGTCGACTTGACTTGCATCAAAGTTAAAGGCATATTCGCCTTTAGGACCTGCGTTGAAACTGATGTAGACCTTGGCGAGAGCACTGTAGGCTTTAGGCTGATTCTTGATGTCAGGATTAAAGCAATTGCCATAGACCAGATTAGAGACCTGAGGCTGATCTAGCAGTGTACCTAAGTAGACTTGTTTGACCAGCCACTTCTCGTAACTCATCGTGACACGAGGAGAACGCTTGACAAACATCTTAGAGTGATACGAGGTCATCGCCACTTCGTCTGGGCTGTGTTTTCGAATGGGAAGCACCCCATCCAGGTGGACCATATCTTTACCCACGTTTAACGTTTGGCACTGAATAGTTCAGCGGCTAGTCTATAACTAGCGTACCTATCGTTTCGGCTAGGTTTTACCTAGGATTTCTCACGTGTAAACACGCCCTACTCTACTCGCTTTAATCGCAGATGCGACCACCTGATTTTAACAGATGTTATTATAGGTTTCCCCATTAGCTTTCGATGGCCTCTGAGCATACTCCATGGGAATAATTCCGTTAGGAGCTTCGCTGCGCCGATTTCATCAATTCATTACGTTTTGACCATGCCTGACTGGAACATTACCCTGCAGGTATCAGCCTCTCTTTCGAGGGATGAGTGGTAGCAATAAATTATAGATGAGTTCCCGCAATTAGATAGGTTATCTGTACCATGTTTCCATGATACGGTGACCTTTATAAAAGAGTTGTTAAAACAGAACTTTAAATCCAAGAAGCTCTACTTGTCTGAATAGATCGTCTTGAGTCGTAGTTTCAATTATGTCGAAGAAAGACATAACCTCTGAAACTGTTTTAAAGGCTACTGTAGAAGTTGCATCTCCTAACCAGAAAGGATATATCTCTTTCAGACTCGGAATGAAATCTAAACAATTGCCTTTTTGATGATTGAAGCAGCTTAGGACTATTAAACGATAACCGTTCTCCGCTGCTAATTTAATCTTCTCACGGTCACGTTTCTGCGTCAGGGCAAAGCCGACTTTTCCATCGTAACGTTCCACTGGTCGATAGTGTTGAATACCGTGAAATTCAACTAAGATGTTAAAGCCCTTCAAGAAGAAGTCGTAGCGATATCTTTCTTCGCCAATTCTATATTCCTTTATAAATGGAATATTGTAGCGAGTTAAGAAATTGGAGACTGAGACCTCACCCATGGATTCACGGCAACGTGGACATCCTGACCGGGTTTGAATATGGCTACCGGGCGTTTTCCTAAACATTCCATGTTTAGGACAGATAATCTTCACGGGCGTGGCTGCGCTCTTATATTCAGTCACCAGACTGTAGTCGTAACGTTCCCCGTGTATCTCTCTTGCCCTTTCAATGAATATCTCGATTCCAATCCTGGAACTTTCAATATTACACTGACCGCAACCATTCCCTTGAGTGTGAGAATTTGCACGTTGTTCCCAATATCCATGCAAAGGACAACCAATGATAACCTTATCCTGCCCGGTGGTGTATACCACCCGGTCGTATAAGTACTTGTCACCATGGATCTCAATAGCCTTTGCAATGAACTGCTCTTGCTTCAGTCCATTGTTATCAGCCGCACAGGCTTGACAGTTCGTACCGACTACGGCATGTTGATAAAGATACTGTTTAAAACGTCCATGGATAGGGCAGATAATGGTTACAGGATCATTGAAGTTTTTTAGTTCTACTTCACTGTAGTCATATTTTCCGGCATGTGTGATTTCTGCCAGTGCAATATGATCCCGACGATATTGTTCCCTAATTGAAACAACTCCGCAGAACTTACAGCCTTCAATGTTATTACTAAGCAGCCTCTTACTTGAGATGAAATCACCATGTTTGTAACATGTCATTAACATCTTAGTATCTCTGTCAATGTACATTACTTCTTTGCAGGTGATCTTATCTCCAAAGTTTGACTTTAGCCATTCTGTAAACTCTGAATTTTTAGACAATTGTTCTGTTGTTAACTCTTTCATAACGCACGGTCTGATCAAATTGATTCATACCATGTTGCTTTTAATCACCTCGCTGACGTC